>Ga0302271_10000316_pt1 | contig 46069 bp, 24 predicted proteins | sample III_Bog_N1_1_FD_198767 | JGI IMG/M metagenome (GOLD analysis project Ga0302271, IMG submission 198767) | Peat permafrost microbial communities from Stordalen Mire near Abisko, Sweden - III_Bog_N1_1 | ecosystem: Environmental > Terrestrial > Soil > Wetlands > Peat | place: Sweden: Abisko...
TTCGAGCTATTATGATAATTTTAATTTTGCTCCCAACCTCTCTTTGAATCTTTTAATTGTTGTTAATTTTACACATTCTCTTCCACACAAAAGTTCTACCCTTCTGCTTGTAGAGATTAGAGAGAGAAAGTTCCAAGAGAGATTATTTTGTTAATTCACTTTTACAGCAAAATAATCTGGCATATTATCTTCTTCTAATAGTGGAGATAATATTTGAATTTGGAAATATTTCTGTAATGCACTTAAGAATGAATTCCTGATCTATGTAAACATTACTCAAATAGATTGGCTTAATACTGGAAGTTACCTAGGAGCATCTCCTTTGTTTTTCAAATGTTTTTCGCTTATCAGGTTAAGCATTAATTTATAAAGTATTACCCTGAAATTTGAATTTAATTTTGGTTATTTTTTAGATTCAATAAGCTTTTGAATGCAGTCAAAGTGTCGTATGTAAATTGTTACAACGCAATTGATGAACTGCTAGTGATTTATTTAGATTTAGAAGATGTTTTTAACTGTGTTTTCGACAATAAAGTCCCTGAAATTTGGCATAAAGTAAAAAGGTAAAAAATATTATTCTTATGCTTTTTTTTCTTCAAATATTACACTAACTTCTCCTTTCTAAATTAGTACAAAATATCCATAGACAAAAAGACATGCTCTCCTTCTGAAAGATGATCCTATGGTACTGATACCACAGTAAAAAACCCTTTGATTACTCCAAAAACAACAGTCTTTTTAAAAATTTAAACGCCTAATTTATCAATTTAGGTTTATGAATGCCCAATAAATAAGACATCAAGGAGAGCAGGAACACTCAGTACAACTGACCATTCAACAAATTTCATTATTAGCTTGCATCTGCCAATAGTTCTTCACCATCAACCTAAGCACTGGGTTAAGACAGGAGTAGCTACTCTGACTTAATTGGATAATTTATATTGAGCAGATAACATTTTATTTGTAATATTTTTGTTTTTGTTGAATTATTCCACTTGAATTTATTTCATTTATTATTGTATTTTTCATATCTTTTTGAACCTTATCTGGTTTTTATGGGTAAATTCCTTTTCATACGCAATTAAATCTTCCAATCTCAATTTTTTAGCGTAGTTTCTCATTGATCACGCAAGTTTTATTATTTTCTCTCTGACCACAAATAAACTCTATTCTCTAGTATCCACTAAAATCCCAATAGCTTCTATCTAGTCTATTCCATATTTTTTTAAATCTCCCATTCTTAATAGAGAGAAAAGTAGCAAATACACATAAGTTTTTAATTGAAGTATGCACAAAAACATGAACAACACGCATGTTTTAGATATTTATTATACAGTAGCTAGTAAAAAAGAAAAAGAATGGCTAATATTTGTGTTTAAAAAGAAATAATTAGGTTTTTCATTATTCAATATCTTTGTTTTTATCACATAAGTTCTCGTGAGTTTGGATATTCGAAGCTAAAATAGAAGACAAGTGTCTCAAACAGCAGGTTGGAATTTCTGTTTGAGAAATGCTGCCGCTGCTGCTGCAGCTGCCCTTCAATTTTAAAAATGGAGATTCAACTTCTAACTCATCATCGTTGATATTTGAGAGGTCATTCTCACAAGGGAAAACAAAAAGGCATCTGCTTTCGCCTTTGACATATGCATCAGCTCTTTTGGCAAGACATTTTTCAATTTCTGGAGAAAGCTATTTTTCTGGATTCTCAGGACTACGTTCTTTGTAGAATTTTTGAGCCTGCTTTCTGAACCCTTCAATGATGTCATTAGTATTATTTTAGGATGAATTGGTAATCATACTGATTGCGCCGCTACTTCCGCTGCTACTGCGACTAGTAGTAGCAAGGGCAGAAGTGGAATTTTTATCTGAATCTCTCTGTATCTGGTGTTTTGCAACTTCCATAGTCTTAAAGTATATTGTATAGTTTTGTTTAGTAAAAGTAAACTCTCTTTTAAGTAAGGTTTCTTCTTTTTTTGAAAATTTTTTCTGCTTAGTTATTGTTTGTTTATTTCTGAATTAAAGAATAAACTGAATTAAATCATGCAGCTGTTTAAATCCTTTTCTTTTTTGATTTTTTATGCTAATTTATTAGCTTTTCGTTTTTGGTTTTTTTACCACAGAATTTTAGTTTTATCATAAATGAGTACTTAAGATGTATGAGCTCTTGCATTGATAGATAAATTCTTGCTGCTATTCAATTTTCTTGTATTTGCTTGCTTTAAAGAAGAGCATGGAAAATAACCTTTAGTCTCATTTTATAATCTCAAAATAATAAATTTCATAAGTGAAACTGAAAAATTAAACGAAAAATACATAGGGTAGCTGCTTTTTTTCTACTAAAACAGTGTTTTGTGTAATAAGTGAAATAGTTTTGTTAGAATATTTTGTAAAATACCAAAAATAATTTAAAATATTTCTATTTGTGCGAATTAGGAAATTTGATAAATATTATATGAAATTGTTAATGGTAAAATATAAAAAGTTGAAGTGTCCTTGATGGTATTGAATTGGCTGATTTTCAAGCTCTCAATTAAGTAATTTTAATGTGTGCATGCATTTTATTTTTTTATGCCTTTGAAAATGAAGTTACTTTAAAAAATATCTATTTTTCAAGGTTAAAAATCAATCGAAAGCCTGCAAAATAATTTTAAAATATTAGTAAATCTAGAGTCAAAATATCTTTGAACCTTAGGAAACAATGCAAAAAAGATTTTTATGTAAAAAAGAAAATCATAGATATTGCTGGCTAGCTTAAAACCATTGAATAAATGATACAACTTCGATAAATCTTGCTAAAATTTTCATATCCTAGAATCCTCAATTATCAATCCAATTTGAATCAAAATAATAGTCCAGTAAAGGAATAAGTACAAGCAGAAAAAAAAATAAAGGACTATTCTCACATGTTCAATAAAGTTTAGAGGGAGATAATTCCCTTAAGAGATAAATCAAAATGAAAACAGACAATTATTTTCAAATGAACAAAGAGATGAATGATTTCTCTAATAAAAGTCACAGTGGGTAAAAAATTGCAAATTGAAAAAATAAGGCAAAACTTGAAAACCATTAAGATATTTGAAGGTCAAGAAAAAGAGAGAGAGAGAGAGAAGAAGTGTATCTCTGAATAACGAAAGAGTCTGAAATTTTTTTGTAGATTTTAAGGAATAGAGAGTGTGTGAGAAGCAATAATAAGATTGAAGAGTATATATCACTAAAAGCAAGTTCTTAGGAGTTCATGAAGCCTTAGCAATCACCATTTCAATCACTAAGTCCTCTCTAGTAAGTGAAACTCTTTGAAAAATTTATATTTTAGGTTCCTTAGTATTTGGCTGCTCCGTGCTTAAAAATGAGTTGGTTTGTATTTTTTCTTCAGAAAAGATGCATTCTCTGGGAGGAAGATAAACCCATCTCTTAATTCTTAAGTAGTTGATTTCAGGACATCTAATATTGGGAGTATGCTATGCTTGTTAGAATAGCTCATTAAACTTTTATAATCTTTTATTGTGTTCGAAGAAAGAATCCCATAGGTTATTGAAGTCGAAGATGCAAAAAAAGCCAGCAATTCAACTTCAAAGTAATTCTGGAAGAGCTAACAGTTCACAAATGAAGAAGATCTTATTCTACAAGACGGAGAATTTGGTTAGAATTTATCATCTAAGACAAATCTTGGAAAAGGATCTTTGTAGCTCCAATAAAATAAACTCAAAAAGATCGTTGCCTTGTAATCTTCATAGATTTAGACCAAGAGCGCATCTCAAAGTGGATTTAAGAAAAACTTTTTGTCAGTGACTTGTGGAGCTAAGGATATTTAGATTTCCTAAGGGAAGTAACATAATAATTAGCTGATTCTTTCAAATTCGATTGAGATGGATAATTCTGCATAGTCATCGTATATTTATCCGTTCAGTTATATTTCTCATAAAAATGGGATTGCAAATGCTTAGAAATCATCAAACTAATCTGCTAGCAACTTAAGCACTACTAAAGCTCAGTAATTATCATACGCTGAGATAAGTAATATGAGTGTAGAATAAACAAAAGATTAATAACATTTTAGCTAAAAAACCAATTAATATCATTCTGGATAAGTTTCATAATAGCGTAGGACACCTTAAAATGGATAACTCAACTCAGTTTCGAGTTAGGCAACTCCACAAGGATCTTCAAAAGGGTGTGGGCCACGTTTCTTTGTATCCCCAAAAGCATAAAAAAAATAATCGCAAGCCAATCAGACAAATATAACCACTCCAAATTAATCATCAAATGAAATGTTCTCCAAAAGCGCAGTCTTGAAAAAAAGCGCCTAAGTTGGGTTTGAGATGTCATCTCCAGGGGAAGTCAAAAAACAACCGAATGTAACTTTTTCTTTATATATTGTAGCTCATTTCTGGAATAAAACACTGTTTTTTGCTTTGTAAATATTAGAATTGTATTGAAAAATAGGAAAATGATAGATCCAAGCTTAATTAAAATGGCTAGCAACTACCATCACAGCAAATGGATTAGATGCTTTCTCAAATTTCTCAAGATGCCCACCAAAAAACTGTGCTTCTTCCAGCGAATGCTCAAGGAATAAGTGCATTTTAGAAATACCAAATTCTAACAGCTCAATTCCAAAGAAAAGATAACCTAACAAACTAAAGCAAAATGAAGACAATTGGCAAGAATAAAAAAAAGAAAGAAGATCCTTCTAATTCTAAAGGAAAAATCCTACAGAGTTCATAATCAACTTCTGCTATTTGTCATTCTCTAAACCAAGACGAAGAGGAGAAATAAGCTGAAAAAAACTAAAATTTAATATAAAATGCATCAAACTAAAAGTTCCTGTTAGAGAAGTCAAGTGTAGATCATTTTGAAGACTAAAATAAAAATAAAAAAACTAGAAAAAAATCACCTTATCAAAAGTTAGAAATCGTAAAAATACAACAAGCAAATGGCAAATCGCCTAGCCTTGCGTAGAGTTTAAAAAGAAAGAACACAGGGGTTTAAGATCCTTAATCTAAATACCTGAAATCGTCTTAGTCACCAAATAGACAGACAAGCACACATGTGTTTCACCTCTCAAATGAGAATTTTAGCAATTAAGAAGTTCTACAGCGTCGCTCAGCTCGTCAAATAAACCCAACTCTAAATACAGTAAAATCAGCAGATGATCTATTAATTCTTGCTAAATCTTAGACAAATACAAATGAACTCAATGGAGAGCAAAAGCATTTTGAAAGGAATAATAAAGATGCTTCGAATGAGATGCTTAATAAGGAAGCAATCAACAAAACAGAGATTATCATCAGACAAAACTTATAAAAAATAAAATTATAAAAAATGATTGAGTAACAGAAACAAATCGAAGAATAACTCGAAAAAGCTAAAAGAGCTTAATATCTGAATGAAGTGAATCAACAGATTAGATTGTTAAACTCGCACAAGAGCCCAAAAAGAGAACACCCTCCTTAACCATCAGGAGTTACTAATTCCGTAGCAGCAACAACCAACTCAAGTAGTGGGCATAATCCAGCTGCAATTGTTTAATCGCATTCCCCTGGTGTTGATCATCGACATGCATGGGGTGCAAATTAGCAGCGTCTTTCGTAGAATGGAAATGGTAATTACAGTAATTCCAGTGGTCCCAATAATAATAGCAACAACAACCATCAAAACGATAAATAATTTTAAATCTTAAAAACTACTTCTCAAGAAGATTCCAGAAATCCAAGCTTTATGCATCCAATGACATAACCTTCTTCACCTTCATTCAATGATAAGTAATATAGTTGTTTCTTTAATAGTAGTTTTACTTGAAAGCAATGCGTTGTTATTTATTGATAAAAAAGGGAAAAATAGAGAAGGTAGAAGCTTGGATAAGGATTTCTTTATTAGAAAAATAAACCCTGTATCTTCCATGCTAGTAATAGTAATGAATTCCTTTTATTAATGGGTTTCTTATTGAAATGTGCATGTACTTTGCTTAGAAAACAAAGATAAACACATAGAGAAACCAATGGATAGAACGAATTATCTAACTCAATAATAGTCTGAAGGGTTAGTATCATAAATCAAGCATATTTCCTTAGATGATATGGCAAAAAGTGAGATTTATTTTTATTAAAAAAAGTACTTTAAAACGATACAATTAGTTAACCTTTTGCTTAACCAAAATAAGAGAAAATTCCATGTAATCCTGAAGAAGACATTACAGACATTTAGAAGTACATGGCATTGAAGAAAAAAGCCTACGAAGAAACAGAGCACATGAAAGAGTTTGAGAAAGCTTGCAGGGAGAGAAAAATACAAGAGAATAAAGCACATTTAGAATTGAATACGAAGACGATTCTCCGACGCATTCAGCCGACAACGACAATGAAGAAAAATAAAAAGAATCACACTACCAAAACAGTAAAATAAATAGGTTTAGTTTAGTTATTAATTCCTTTTAATTATATTTTTGAATTGCTTGGTCAATTTCAAAATAGGGTGATAATAAGGATGATGAATAGATGAAGGAGTACTATCCACTTTAGATAGGAAAGACAAGCACAACGAATCAAGGAGGAAAAAATACTACAGGAAGTGAAGAAAATAAGGATGGAAATTATTCGTTTCTCTATGAATAATACAGGAGAATGATTACAGATTCTATTAACAACGACAATATGAGTTACTTACCTTCTCCTACAAGCAACAACAGCAACAACTGCAATGGCACTACCGCTAAATCAATGAAAAAATAGCATTTTAAATTGTAACTCAATGGTACTGCATATCAGTCTAAAGAACCAGAAAGACCCTAAAACGAGAAGGATCGTAGAAATCAACCTGATCATTCATCTGAATTCTCCAATAATAGCTTACAGTCCAACTAAGAAACTTAAAATGCTCATCAAGTAAGCAAAAAAAGAGGAAAATATTGTTGTAATGTTAAGATTTTTAATATAATTTTGAACACGAATTAGCATAATTAGAGAAATGAAATAGCATGTTAAGGATAATAAGGTGATCAAGCAGAGAATAAATAGAAGTCAGCAGCGACAAATGAGAAACCTAACTTTGTTTCAGCTAGAGTTGAAGCAAAATAAGAAAAAAATGAAAGAAAATAAGAGTAATTAGCACCAAAATAATAGAATCAAGTTGACTAACAAGAAGAAAGAAATCCATTATCTAATAATGTTCTCTCTCAAAATGGAGAACAAGGAAGACATAATGAAGAGATGTTCAATATATTAGAATAATAAAAATAATAAAATAGCTAACAGTCAAAATAAGATGAAAAAGTGGCATCTTCTTAGCAGGAATAATAACTAAGGAAGTTAGAAATGCATGCAGAATAAACAAACAAAGAAGAAGAAGAAAATGAAGAATAGTAAGAACTGAGCGAAAATAACAATGAAGATGAGTAGTACTACATAATTGCAATGCAGTACTTAGACTAATCTGCTGTGCTAATTTAGAAAACATGGAGAGGATATCAGACAAGGAAATTATTAAGAATCTTGCTAGAGGAGCTGAGCAAAGAACGAATGGAATACTTCCAGTAAGAGGAATAAGTTGAAAGTGCACAGAACAACAACAATACTGAACGAGAATAGTAAAATCAATAAAAAGTTGAAGAATAGAAATAAATAAACCGAGATTGGTTGGATAAATAAGAGAAACATGAAGTAGAGACGTTCTTTCTGAAGGATTAAGATGGTGAAGGAGAGGAAGAGAAAGTCATTAATATATCTACGATTAAATCATCCAGTTTGAGCAACAACGAGCATGCCCCTGAGGATGCACAAGAATAGCTCTCCAAGCGGAGTGACATTGATAATGGAATCATTTCTGATCCAATCAAAGCAGAATGCCAAGAAGAAACTTAAAACGATGAAAATGATGAATTATTAAGACTCAAAGAGCTGGAAATAGCTCGTTGGAATTCATTAGCAGCTTAACTCTAAGATGCATTTTAATTAACTCCTCATAATCAGCATCGCTAGGATCTACTGCAAGAACTGCAATAGATTTCAGAAATGAATAAAAACTAACTGATTAATAGTCTACCTTTGCATAATCAACAATAATAGCTTAGCAATAACTAGCCTTAACTGCACGAAGATAAGGAAATGAACATATCTCACCAGGAATAGTAAAGAGAGATAGCAGGGGGAGTTATTGAATAACAAGAACTTGTTCCTTCTAAAGATGAAGAAATCGATGATATCCTTTAAAAGAACAATCAAGGTACACACAAATTTTAGATTTCTTAGAATAACTAACTATTTAATATGTATTTTTGCTGTTTTTTGAAAGATACCTTCGATGAGGAAGAAGATGGGTTTGATGAAAGCCATTAGCACCATTAATCTGATGATGCTTAGGGAATCAAAGAGGAAGAATCTAAGAATAACGAGTATGAATTAAACTAATAGCAAGATTCCTCCAAGAAAGAAAAAGAACCATCTTCTCCTAATTACTCTGTGGATCCCAAAAATAATAATAATAATCCTTAGGATCAGGCGAATCCGAATTTGAATTAACTTTACTTTTTATTAAGTCAAGAGAGTAATAAAGATAAAGACAGAAAGTATTGTAGCTATTCTTCTTCTTTAAGTAGTACTTCTAATTAAAATTCCTTGAAAAACTCAGCTCGATTCAACAAGCCAACGCAGATTGACAACAACAGCAATACTCCATAAAGTGAATAGCATCAAGAGCTATAATAGGCACAAGGATAACCTCAGCAAATTACTTCTCAAGAATGTTTGAGTCCAACTACAATATCTTAGAGTTTCTTTGAGAGAGACTCTTTTCGATTATTCACGGAGAAAAAACTAAAGGAACTGCAGAAAAACAATCAAATCGAAGAAATAGCTAAATTACGAGAGGAAGCAATCAAAATGAGACATTCTACATAAGTTGAGCTAATGGATAGGATGTTACAGGATAATACAGTCACACCTAGGACTTATTTTTCAGGCAAATTAGAAATTGATAAATGGGAAAAGGATGAGTAAGATGAATTGAAAATGACTATGATAAGTTATGATTAAAGTCTTAAGAAAGCGATTTAATCGCTATCAAAGAGTCAAAGAGATTTTGATTTCACGAAGAAATACTAAGAATCACTCAAAGATAATTCGAAAAGTACTGTTAAAAGGCCAGAATAGTCAAAAGAAGAAAATATTATTAGTAATTTTGTGAAGGAAAATGGAGGTTAAATTCAGAATTCTCTTAGAATTGAAGCACTAAATGGATTAGCTGAAGATTCACCAGCAGCTCCTTAAGGGAAAATTCCAAAAACATATCTTAATGATGATTCCGTTGAAGATAATTTTGTTAGAGTTTAAGATGCTTCGCCCTCAGCAGCTCTCAATAATTCATCCAAGAATGTCTCAGCTAAGTCTTAGAAAACAAATAAATCAAAAAAAGAATAAATTCTGGAAGATCATGAGAATTAGATAATCAAAAATGATCATGAAGTTACTGGAATTGTCATGAAAGAAGAATAGTCTCCTTCTGATTAGGAAAAACTGAACCCTAAAATAAAATCTTAAGAAGTCATCAATTCTATTTCGAATGCATAAGAGAATAATTAAAAACAAGATTTAGAATGGAAGAACAGACAACATGAACGAAAGGATAAGGACAGTAGAGAACTGGAATAATAAAATGATTCTGAAATACATCAAGGGATAGTAGATACGAGAATAGATAACAATAATAATGACAAGAAGAATACTACAATACAATCTACAGATAAGTCTCAAATCAACACTGTTACTGGAAATATATCAAATGATTAAGGAATATCACATTCTCCTCTGTCTCCTTCGAAAAACTCAGCACATTCTGGCTCTGCTGATAAAAAAGAAGAACACGTAAACTTCAATACACAAGCAATTCAAGCCAATGAAGTCTTCAATACCATTAATGATGGTAAATTTCAAAAAAAATAGAAAATGATTTGGATTGATTCATTTCATTTCTTCTTTTTGCTAGAAATAAAAGAAAAGTGGAAGATGAATGCCTAAGTGGAAGAGAGATTAAATGAATAGTTGAATAAGCTTGAATGTATTGATAAATCTGACAGATATGGTATCCCTTCAAACATTTTTATCATCGATCAGTATCTCATTAGCCTCTTTAACCATGTCAAATGTACAATTTATCTTACTAGTATTGATTTTAAGTAATTGACTTAGAAGTTTGAAATTACTCTTTTTTTGATGCAAATTATTTTAGCTTATTATAAGGTCTAGTTCATCGAGAATGTGAATACAGCATTTGGATTCACTCCTTAGAAAAGACTCAAATTGATTCATGGATATGATTCCTATCTAGAATCTACTTCAGAGCAACAGCTAGAGGAATTTTCTACTCTCCCTTTTGTGCTATCAGAGGAGCTATTCATTGACTTCGAACAAAGTATTGTTGTAAGATAATTGAAAATTGGTCTTTTTGAAAAGAAAAACAAATAAGATTTCCCGTTTATAATTAATTCATTTTTGTTTCAAAAGGGCGATGGAGAGGAAGAGAAGGACTAAATTATTAAAGAATTCTAGCATATCCATAACAAAGCAATTTTTGATACTTTTAATGAAAGCTTAAACCTCTTCAGGCCATTTTTCTCTCTTGGTGGTTCACCTTATGCTTGGAGTAAGAGTGAAAAAAATATTATCTTTTGGACTGCAACTGAGGAAAACTATGAGAGAATTCTTGAAAAAGCTAAAAAGAAAGTCATCGAATGGGCTACATTTTTATGTGGAATTATTAACGAACATGAACAAAATAATCAGCGGGGTATCAACTCCGAAGAAGATTCAATGTCGGATGAAAAAGATGGAAAAAATTAATAAGAAAAATCACCACTTTAAAGCCTCTTTGACAGCAATTCTTCTTAGCCTGAAAATGAATATTTTGCTTAAACACGCGAAGAAAGACTATCTCGCATGTTATTAGTAGAGGTAACACGTTATCTACAGATAATATAAAAAACAGAAAAAAATCAAGAATTAAATATTTATTTTAGGATTTTTATTAAAATACAACAACATTTTCTAATAATTGTCGAATATTTTTTTGTTTGATTAGATTTTTGAAAATGAGTTTAAATGGTAATTATATGAGGATGAAAAAGCAGAAGTGCTTATGGAACTAAGTGATCTTGTCTTTGAAGAGCTCGTCGAAGAGCTTGTTGATGAAATAGCTGATTAGTCCTGTTGATTCATTTTTACATTTTTTGCTCTACAATATTTTTGAAAATTTTGAACTCACACAATTCATGCTTGCTTTGTAAGTTATTAAAAGTAGATTTAGATTTCTATTTTTTTTTCGTAAAATTGAATTATAATAATACTACCAAGACAATTAGATAACGAGAGATGGGGGGTGGGGGATCTAAATGCAGCACTTATTCAAGATTATTCACTGTATTAATGGAAAGACGGAAATACTTTTTATTTTTCATAGATAAATCAAAGTGTTGTGTTTTTGTCTGATTCATCTAAAATATCCCCCAAAACGCTTACTCTAGAGTTATCTAGAAAAGGAAATAAAAATTAATTCGTGGTCTTCGTCGTGGATACAAATAAATCAAAAATATCACTATTTCTGTCCTTGCAATTCATAAGTGACTCTCTCCCAGCCAGCTCTTTTTTTGTTTGACTTCAAACCAAGCTAGAATCAATTGAAATCTATAAATTGGTTATATGCAGCACAGGCTCACTTCAGAAAATAACCCTCTTATCTATGTCCGGCGTAGGCATAGTAGTAAAAGGAAACACAAACAACACAAAGCAACATTCCTCACACCTCCTAAAAAAGAAGAATGTGATTCATAGATGACTACTCCTCCAAAGGATCCAATATTGAGAAACGCAGAGATTGCTTTGCTGAGAATTAGTTCGCATGAATAATTGCATAGATATGAATGGTCAAAGGAGATGCGCCATTCCCATCCAAGTAGAGTTAATTTTCTCACACTCCTTGCAAGTTCGATTGAGGCTAAGTAGCAGCAGCATCATTCTGATAACGTTGTTACAGATGATAAATCAACATAATGTTTTGTCTCTCCAGTGAAGTAAGCTTCATCTGTGTTTGAAGGATCGCTTTGTCGCAATCAGACAGCTACTCCTGAAAGAAGAAACGCTATCAAGTAGCGCTCAATGAACAGAGGAGGGGAGATACAGTTTACAGAGGAAATACCATATAACTTTATGATTTCTCATCATCTCAAAGGAGTAAATTATAATACTAATAATCGATTGTATTAATCACCAAATTCTGCGATTCTAATTGCCGATAAACCCACCATGATGTATGAAGGAAGAGCAAATCTTCAGGAATGTTTAGTGAAAACTCGAAGGAACAACAATATGCAAGAAAATAAAGAATATGACGATTATATGCACCCCCGAATGAATGAAGAATGCCTTTTCAGGGGTTCAAAAACGATTAGTTTCTCATAAAATAGACGCTTCAGCTGTAATGTTTCCAAGATCGCTGATAGACAATTTTTCTCTGAAAAAAAGGAACAACAATTTACGGACAATTATGAGCCCAACTTTTCAGGAACTAAAAGAGGTTTTCAAGAGCAAAATTCTGCCAACAAATCGAAGTAAAATTGGATATCTTCTCCTTCTGGTAGCATACTAGTCGGTGTAAACATGAATATTAGTCCATTTGATATTACTATTAGTGACCAATTTCTAGAAGATAAAATGATACCCTCCACCTCCTAAATGAAAGAATAAATCATCAAATCAGATCATCTGGACACTGATTAACTAATTCAATACACATTAAATAGAAAGAAGAATGAAGAAACGATATTGAAATCGATAGAAAACATAACTCACAGAAAAGTTTAATATGAAAAATAGTAAGACTAATTCTAAGATATGTATAAAACGTAGAATTCGGAGAGAAAAAAGATGGGCAGCAGCAGAAAGGAACAACAATCGGAGAAATTAGCAGTTATGTTCAATAATGGTGAGTGGGAAATGAGTGAAATCAAAGGAGAGAGAAGTATCAACATAATAGGAAATCCGAACAACGAAAGAGACAGAAGATTTACTTCGTTAAACTTCAATCAATAAAATGATAAAAATAATAGGGCTGTCACAGCAGATAACAGATACAATAGATTCATAAGATTTAAGAAACCTACAACTGCGCAGAGAAATATGTTTGTATCGATTTAATAAAATCAAACTTCGAAGAACAGCATAACAAAGATATCAGAACAATTATCGAGATTTAATAGGAAAAACATTTATTAATGAGAGAGAGAGAGAGCAAACAATTTATTACCTTTAATAAACAATCTTCATTTATTCCATAACTTGAATGTAAATAATACAAAAAATTAAACAATTTCTTGTTATTGTTTCTTGCTCAAATTGATAAACAATCCTTCTTCTTCTTCTTCATTTTTCAACAACTTCAACGATAAACAATCTTTCGTAGCATTAATCCATTCAGAATGGACTTTGATCATCGATTTGATTTAATCTTTTTTGCAAGAAAGATATCTTTTTGATAATAAAATTTTCATACATAAAAAGAATAAAATACATAAGCAGGAAATTTCTATTTTACAATCGACCACATGAGCAAGAAGCGCTTAACGAAGGAAGAACAACTGCTTAAAGATGCAAGCGAAAAGCTAATGACTGACCTGACTAACCCTAACAGAACGTCTTAATAGCTGGAGAGACAATTCTTCCTCTAATTCAGGTTTCATGAGAAATATCCGTTTATGTCAAACGAAGATTATTAATTGTGTTAGTAGTCTTACTCAAATGTAAGGATGTATAACGTCGGTATATTAGGAATCTCAGGGCTATTGTGCACTGGTTTATACAAAGTACTTGGAGGATTGAAGCCATCTGAGAAGAATCCTGTGTTAAGGACAATTAGACATTTTTCTGTGATCGGTTTGTCTACAATGTTTTCTTGCTATGGTATCAGAAAGACTTTCCCTTCTCCAGCATATGAGACTATCTATGGTCTGACTGAAAAGTACAGACCGGTTTTACTTGATCCAGAAAACAATAAGCTTATTGTTGAGGAGCAGGTTGAATTAAACCTACATAATTTAACTCCAAAAGAAAAATGAAATGAAAAATGAAATTTATGTTAGATTATTCAATTCAATGCTCTTAACATATCATTCATCAGAACAATTCTTGAATCTAACCTTTTCTTCAAATGATGAATCAATGTGCTTAATATCAAAGATAAGACTGTTTTCTGGATTGTTTGTTGAGATGCACATTTAAAAATAAGAATAAAACAGCAAAATGGGTTGAATTTATCAACATAATTCAATGAAATCTTCAAAACTTAAAAGAGGGAATTAAAAACTAATAGATTACACAGTATTTGCTTGGTTCGGATAATTGATTGGTATGGAAATAATCGCAAGAAAATATCAAATGTTATCTCTAAATTACTTATTTCTGTTTTGGGAGAGATTAATAAAGAAAAGAACTTTGCGATGGAACTGGCAAAAGAAGATAGAATAACTGACACATCTTTTAACGATGAGTTTATCATTTCAGATGATGTATGCTTTTGCTTTAAGCAAATCGGAGAGATATAATTGGGTTAGATGTGTTGTTGATTTGGTTTTTATTTCTAGAAAGAGCCATTGAAGCCAACAGAAAGAAGAGCGCCAAGCGATTAGTTGATATATGGAGGAGATAAATCGATTAATGGAAAAAGAGATAAGCGAATTGCATCTGATCAAAAGATCTAATAAGCTCAAATCAAAAGGGATTCGCAAATGTATTAGAGATCTCCTTCAGGTTCAAAAGAAGGAGAGAATAATCGAGTAATATCAGCAGGCAAGGGAGTAGTTGTTTACTAAGAGAGTGTAAACTTAAAAAGAGTGTAAGATGGTGTAATTGATCCTGAAACAAGAACTGCAAAGAAACCATCGTTTAGAATTCATTTCTCAACTGGCAAAAAGACACAAAAAGACAGGGGAATTGAATCAGAATATGCTGCTTTGCAAGCACATTTAGAAAACTAATAAAATCCAGTAACATTTAATAATCAATAGCAAGGTTCACCGCAACGATAATAGATTATTTCTAGGCCTTTTTCTGTTGAGTGTTGCCGAAAGCCAAGTAAAAACTTGAGATAATCTCCACCGATTAAAGTTTCAAAGGGAAATAGATCCTTTGTATTATCGCAGAACGAGAACAAGCTTCGATAGACAAGCTATCCATTTCAAAGTGCTTAATAGAATGTCGCTTTTAAACTGTTAAATAACTGTCTTGAAAGATAAGAAAGAGTAAAATATTGATTTATGAGTTTTTTTAATGATTTCTAACATTTTATCTATTTTAAAACATTCCAAAGGAAGGATCTAAAAGTGCAGAATAACGATGCAGGAGTACGCTTAGCTTCTCACCAGGAATGTCTAAATAGCAAAAAGTGCCTGAATTTAGAACTTAAGCGTTGGTTGATCTGAGAAAACAAGTCAATGAAGCTCGAGGGGAATTAGAGTTCGAGAAGAAAAGAACTAGTGAAATAATGAGCATGCTGTCAAGTATGCGACAGAGAGTTTTTGGGAAGATTGATAAGAACATGTAAGGATTTATTAGGATTCTTGTTATTTATGACGGCTGTTGTTGTTAATAACTTATTATGAAATAAATAAAAGAATTAGCAATTCAAAAAGCGAACATGAAGCTGAGATTAACTTCATCGAATCGAGAATTCGAACGGTTAAGAAGAGAATGAAGAAAACCCGAAAAGAAGATTAGGATAAAGATGAAGATGAGGAAGCAGAAAAAGAACAGCAAGAGAGATTTCAAGCGTTAGTAGAACTCTAACGTGCATTGCAGACATCAAAAAAAGAATTAAAGTAAAATATTGTAGTTTTCTGTTTGCTTTGTTTTTTGCAAGTATTAAAATCCTATCCTTTTTTAGTCGCTTGCAAAGGGAAAACAAAGTGCTAAAGGAAGAGAGAGATACCTATGAAGAACAAGCTAAGGATGAAAGTCGTTTAGCTTAATTAAAAGAAATGGAAGTGAATCGATTGAGAGCAGATTTACAGCAATTAAATGGAAATTAACTTTAATACATGTCCTTGAAGCTGGAAGTGCAGAAAAAGAAGAAGGAACTTGATTTGAAATTAGCTGAATTTGATAAAATTAGACAAGAAAATATTAGCTTAAAGTTGCATGCAGGATAGAGTTCTAGTGCAAGTAAATCACAATAATAGCAATAGTAAGGAGGGTAGTCTATTTAGCAAATTAATGATTCAAAATTGACTGAAATCACCAATGAAAGAGACAGATTGATTAAAGAAAATGAGAGACTCAAAAGTGAAAATGAATTCTTCCAAAGAAACAATAATAATAGCAGCCAAATCAAGCAAGGAAAGAATGAATTCATGAATCTGCAGACAAATGCACAAGACAAAAGAATGAATGTAACTGATAAGGAGTTTTATGAATAACGAAGAGGCAGAGATAATAGTTTTAGTAACGGACAACCTTAAAATAGATTTGAAGTTGAAAATGTTAGGAACAGTAATCAAAACAGCTCATATTAGAATACAAATTAATTCTATGAATCCTAATAAGATTAGTAAAATAGATTCAACGATTCGATAAATCAATAGCAAGGGTAATATTATTAGTAGCTAGAGTAATCTTAGCAAAACTAAGAGTAAAATTCTTAACTTTTTAAGCCAACAAATTAAGAATAACAACAAAATAAGCCGTAGCAGTTAAACTATTAATAATGGAAGTAACCATAATACGATTAAAGGAGTGATAATAAACCGTAAAGAAGTCCTCCAAAAGATTAAATGAAGAGACTAAACACAGAAGAGTTGATGAAATAGTAGGAAGAATATAAATATGTAATTGATGAGCTTAATGCTAAGGTGAAAGATTTGTAAAAGGGAAATGCAGGTGAAATACAGAGGCTAAGGAATGAATACGGGAACCTTCAGAAAGAAAATGAAAGACAGAGAGTGTTTTTTGAGTAGTAGATAGATGATTTGAAATATTAAATGACCTAAGAAACAAGATAATCGTAAAGTAATTTTGCTAATCATGGAGTTTAAAGAGGGTTTTCAGAAGGAAGAAGAGCACGGAAAGAATGGTGAATATAGGTGATTCTGCTGGCTAGAGCTTGTTTTAGCTTGTTTTTTGAAAGAAAATATTTTGTAAAAAGAAACAAAAATTATTTATTCTTTATTTGTAAATTTTTATAAATTCGTTATCAAATTGTTAAGAATAGACTTTTATTAATGGGATTCTCAAGGAATAATAGCTAATTTTTATAATACAAGAAATTAATATTCTAAGGGATAACCAAGAATAGAGGGGGGTTTTGATCTCGAACAGGTTCTCAAGGGTATTATTTAAAGTTTTGGGCGTACTTCTGATTTTGATTGACTAAATGTATCTTAATTTTATCAGCAGACAAGTGAATATCGAGAAACACAAATTATTACCCAAAATAGCGCATGGGACATCTATCAACTACCTATCTATGGGCTGTTGGCTTTCTAATAATAGGAATTGCCATGGGATCGGAGTTAAAATCACAAGGGTAGGAAGATAAATATTAACTAAATGCTCTAATTGTTTTCACGCGACATGGAGCTAGAGTACCCGCAAATGAGGATTTTAACTAGGAAGATTGGCCAGGAATGCAGCGAGGTGATTTGACTGATAAAGGGATAAAACAACTCAAAGATTTAGGCTAACTGCTGAGAGCTAAGTATGATTAGTTTCTTCCTAAATAATGGGATGCTGGATTTGTCAAAGTTAAATTTGCTTTAAATCTTCAGAGAACTCTCCTATCGATGCTCTCGTTACTAGATGGTATGTTCCCTGATTTATATGGAAACAAGGAGATACTCTCCCATGATGATTTAGTTTCCCCATCAAAGGATCTAGGATTCTCAATTAGGCATGAGGATTACGACAAATGCGACTTGATTTTCAGGGCTATGTCACGATCAAATTGCTAATTAACAGATGTGCTGCTGCAAAAGCATGAAAATGAAGCGAAATTTGAAGTTATCAAAAATAACTTCATGGACCACGAATTAATGGGTTCCATAAAAAGAAAACTCTTAACTTACAGACGCTCAGTGGATGAACTGGAGTTCACTGGGATGTTTCACTTGAAGGAGATATATGACTCGTTTCTATGCAACAGAAATGAAGGAAAGAGAATCCCTGCTTGGAGTCCTGAAGAGTTAAAACTGCTTTAACATTAGTATGAAATGTTCTTTTTTCGCTACTACTGCCATAGAAAAGCTAGACTTCTATCAGCTTCAGCGTTTTTCCAAGAAGTCTTCACGTTTGTTGAAGATATAAGAAACAATCGAACTTCTGTGAGATTTTATCTCTTTTCTGGCACCAAAACAAACATTGCTATTCTGATTTCTTCAATTTTGAGTAAACAGCAAATTATTGATCTAAAAGAGGATAAGATAGCTCCACTTTCAGCTGCATTTCTAATCGAAATGTATAAATCTAACTCTGCTGAGTCTCCTGAATGGTATGCGACAATTAAATATGCGGGGAAGGCACTTTAACTTGAAGGATGTATATTGAAGACGCGTTGCACCTACAAGGAGTTCAAGATTCTTCTAAAAACTAAAATTATCCGTAATCTTCCCCACACATGTGACATAATGAAGAAAAGAAGGGCAACGCACTCAAGCTGACAAACATAAAAAGTATCTTTTTAAATCTTCAACAAGCAAATAGACATTTTGCAGTAAACTAAAAGAAAAGTGTATTGATAGCTCGTCATTAACTTTTGTTAATTAACTCATGCAATAGTCCTCTTCCTTTTAAACTCCATTTTCATTGTTTCGATTGATAAAAATTTATCTTAAAATTTCTAGATTGATTTATCGGAGGAGGATTTTCTCTGAGTTATCTCTCCTGTTCTTCTTTCTTCTCTAGTTCAGCATAATACACATCACTAAAAGGCTTTCTGTAAATGATCTTAGCCTTTTAGGGAACAATTATTGAAGCCTCCTACGCAGCTTCCGCAGAAATAGGAGAATTGCTAGAAAATCTCATAAGACTACTCTACGGGTGTTCATATCTCGAAATATATTACTAGATCTAATCAGATAATTATTTGCCTTTATTATCAAGTGCTTCATCGTTTTAATCTATCTTCGCTTTGCCGACACCAAAAATAGCTCTTTTCTCTTTATTTATTTGATATTTCTAATAATACAGAACAGAATTTCTTGTAAAATTATCAAAAAATTTAGAATCTCTTTTCGAAGTATTCTAACCAGCTATGATCTGTGAATTTCTCTACGATAACGCTGCAGCATTACCAGGCTCTACATCGGATGTTGAAGTTATTTATATTTCCTAATTCCCAATACTAGCAATGGTATTAGTATTATTCTTTGGTGTGGTTTTACTTTTATCATCTTGGTAATTTGGTTCAAAAACACTTTATGACAGCCCAATAGTTTTCGTTTAATCTAATGAGTTGTTGTAATTTAAACTTGCAGGTCCATTCATCAGGCGTAGTTCATCGTAATTCTAAGCTGAAGATTAATGACTGGAAATATTTTTCTTGAAACTTGCAGGTTCATTAAAGAAAAGGTTCTTCACTCCAACAGCAGGTTGAGGCTAATATCTGGATTACTAAAGTCTTTTGGTTGAAAAATGATGATTATTCGCAGAAGCAGATTGATAATCAGGAGTGAAATATCCCTTTTTTCCTATGAGTGGTAAGCTGAATTTGTTGTTTGTAGAATCAAGCCCACTATTATTGATGCTCTCATTCAGGATAAGTTTTCCAGTTTAACTCAAGGATAGCCCATTCATTGAATTGCCTTTGCTGTTGCTATTTCCAAATATCATCTGGGTTTTATTTTAAAACGATCGTGATTTAACAAAATCAGGTGTTATTGCTATCTTCATTTGATCTTTCCCAAGAATATGTATCCTCGCACTAGAAACCTAACATGCTTGCTTATTTAGGATTTTTGTTAGCTCAGAGTCTTTCACTTTGAGCCTAGAAAGGATGTAATTGCGTGTGCTTTCTTCGCCCATCATAAGGATCTTAAATACAGGTTGAGTCAGCACAAACACTTCAGCTTCTGGACTCTCACAGACTAAACTAAAAGACCGATTTCTCTTAGCAATGATGTCTTCCTCCCCACACATTTCATTAGATTTTAGTATTCTTGCCTTTTTTAGTTGAATTCCCAATGAGAATCTCAAAGAAAAAGAAGAAAAAGCAAAAAAAGGTTTACCTTGATGTTCTTATTTGCATCGAATTCTTGCAATCTAAAGCACTTCGCACTCACGTTATTCTCGCAACTGGATTTATTGTTAGCGACATCAGTTAGCTTTCGGAGTTGCAAGTCTTAAAAATACTTGTAAACCTGGGAAAAAACAAAACAAAAATAATCCAAAAATGTCTAAAATGTATATTTTTATGAAACTGCTTAAAGTTATATTTTTTTCTCTACCGCGAACTCTCCTGATCTGACGATATACACAAGACTTGATTTATCTCCCTCCAAGAACACAGGTCTTCCTTCTTAGACTTTCTCTTTGATGATGAGTAAATGAATCATTTAAATTTATTTTTCAGTTTGATTCCAGAAAACAGGCAGATTCTTCAGATAGCTAACATGCATGTCAAGCCAGACACTCAGCAGCGGCGAGAATGAGTTGAAATCTTTCTTGCTCACAACAAGGACACTCACATTCTCAGATACATCACATCCTTAGTATTGCAATGGACTCTTTTAATCTGTTAGCATCGCCAAATCGTTGAAGCAATCACCCTTTTTTAACTATCTTGCACCGTATAAATTATCTTCTTTTTCTTTCTTTGACCTGATTAACACATCGACTTGACCATCCAAAATCACATAGAAATTCTTTGCATATGTTCCTAGAAATCATTCAAACACATTCTACCATTAGGTTATGATGAAAGCCAACAATAATAGAAATCTCTGTGAAGTATTTACCAAGTGCTTGAATGATTTGCTTTGGAGCAAACTACTCAAATGATGCATTGTACAATATTTTCCTGAATTCTGCAGGGTCTTCTTATTTCAGCTAATTTAGGAAAGCATTATCAGCAAGTAATTAGTCAAGTTTCATCAATTCATCTGATTCTTTGTCTTGCTTATCGAGGTTTAGCAGTCTCTTTATCTCCTGTTTACAAGACAGAAAAACACACCATTAATCATAACAGAAGCAGAAATGTGCAGAAATATTTTAGAAATAGTAATATTTGCACATCAATGTTTGAATTCATTGTGGTTATCTCCTCTGTTGATATGATACTTTTTGCAAAATAATTGTTTCTCTCTCTCTGTCTCTCTGCGTGTTAAGTTGAAATTAATATATATATATAACAGTAAACAGCAGTAAATTATTGTGAAACATCAATCAGTGTAAAAGTCTTAATTGGTCTACTAAAACCCCAAAAAATACAAGGTAATCAAATAACCATATGACTTTTTCAACAACAAAAAGAGGTTTTGATATAATTAGTTTTTTAAAGAAAAAGCCACTTTCAACAAAATCGCAGGATTTTCATGTTTAAAATGCAATATATTAAGGTACAATTAATGGGTAACAAAGCAAAGCGATTAATCATCAGCCCATATTTAAAATATTGAAACAGTAAGAAATGTGAAATGAAAGTCCGATTTAAATAGAAAATTAGTTATTTTTTGTTTTCTCCATTTCGCATTTTTTTTGCGAGTCTTGCATTCAGAATCTTTTTTACTCATAGATTAGATTTTCAAAATTTGCCTTTCTTCTTCTAATAACTTGTACTAGCATTGAGTATTGGTTATTATGAGTTTTTAGGCTTATTTCCAGGATTCTAAAACTAGTCGAAGTGGAAGAGCTAAGGACCTACTTATTATGTAGATGTACTAGCTGTTGAACCTGTGAGAATGCTTGAAAAATTACCAGAAGAAGGTAACACTTAATTTATGTTATTTCCATTATTGTTATTATTGCTGCTAGAAGGCAAGTTCGAAGAGCTATTATTGAGGTTATTCTACGATAAATTAAGATTTGAAGACTGTGGACCTAGTGTGAAGCTGCCATTTAGACTTTACTAGATGTTGAGACTCATAGCGATGGCTGCTTGATTGAAATAAGAGTTGAGTTTATTTGGGTTTATCTTATGGCCTTAATGAAAACTATTACTGAGATGACTGCCTATGCTACTTCCACTGCTTGTGTGACCACTCTTCACCATAAGATTGTTAAATAGCAGAATGTGATCTTTCTTTTGATCCTAGGAATGGTCCATACAGAAAAATTACACATTTTTTGGGTTTTGAAGTTGTAAAATATTTGGCTTACACAAAGAAAAGAACGCCAAGAGCAGTCTTGATTTATAAGCTTCTCTTCAGCATATTCCAAGGAAGAAATGTCTTTCTTCGCTTTGAGTTTCTCTAAGAACCGCTCTTCTAAGTTGAATCCAGCTTTCTTGTTAGCCAACTTGTTAATCTAGAATCTGCAAAGAGTTTTCAGCAATAAAAGTTAATATGTATTACACAAAGAAGAACATTTGTTTTCTATTGGCTAAATTAATAAATCGTTTTTCCTACCTTTCGTTCCAAATAAAGTGGCTGAATTGCGGCTCAAAAGTATTGTTTGTGAGCCTTAATTTCTTCCCTTTGCTCTTCAGATTGTTACCTCCCTGCAAATTTTTAGAAAATTAATTTTTTCAGATCTTCAAATAAAAAATTCTTCACCATTTGAACACTCTGCTCGCTCTTGGCTGAGTCAGGACGCATGGAATCTTGAGTTGTGTCAGCTTTCGTGCTATAATCGTCTAATAATTCTTTGAGCATTTCAGTCTTCTCGACAATTCTATCTTTTCCTAGTCAAACCAATTATAAGATTGGTTTTCAAATTCTTTTGACGAGCTCATAAAAAGAATCATTACGTTAGATGGAAGTGTAAAGGGCGTTGTCATCAGCAATAATATGCACAGATGGATCGTTACGTTCATCCAGAACATGAATGTTCTCACTTCGAGAATTCATTATTTCTCTTTCAAGTTATTCCGCTTGTTTTATGGATTCTTCACTCGTCTTAGATAGGTCAACAACTACAGATGTGTAATGTTTCCAATCAAAATCCGTAATGCTGTGGCAAATCTCAGAATGGTTGAATGCCTGATGGAGTAATATATCTGTTTCCGGTTCATCTTCATCCTGCTCTTCTTACAAAAGATCTTCAATTCCTTGGAGATTAGTAGAATTACCCTCCTCCAGCTAGGAAGAAATAGGCAAGAACTCATATTTTTGTAGTTCTTAACGAACTATTTCAGTTTTCTTGGAAGCTGGCTACTAAGACGAGTCGATTTTGGATGAATTTCTAGATAAACAAACTTCCGAATCTATCATAATATCCTATGTAACGGCTCCTACCCACAAAAACAATAAACCGAATGATATCAGAGACAAAAAACAGCTAAATTTTAATGAAATCTACGATTGCGACAGAAATACTGATATTTATGTTGTTTTTTCTCTATGAATGTCGCTACTTGGCTCTCTTCACTCTACTGGGACATAAAGATGATATCAGAGAATTTGAAACGTCGTTTTATCATTTTGCTCCCATTCTCAGTCTGCTTTGTACACTAAAATATGCAATTTCCTGAAGTCTGATCGATTGTATAAAAATATCCTTCGATTTTCTCATTTCGGATTGTCCAAATCGTCATTAACTTTCCCTAAAATCAACAAAAAAAGTAATTATTTTCTATTTTGCAACTTTCAACTTTGTCCTCCTATCTTTGTGATTTTATCTTTTTGTCATAACATTTTCTATTGCCTTTATCTGCTAGATAGATTTAATCACTTCAATCTAGCTTTATGGGAAGGCTAAATAAGTATGGGCATGCAAAAAGGAACTGATCCAACAAATAGAAATTGCTTAAAAATTCATAACAAAATTAAATGTATAAATTCTAAAACAGCTGAGTGCACGACAACAATCTTACAATGCAATCAAGGGCGAAGTGAGAAAAATGAAGCTGGTTGAGCTAGCTCAGCTACGTTAATAGCCGTGGTGTTTAGCTTGTATGATCATCATATTTTGAATATTACTCTGATTAGGTGCTTGAATTCATTTCACAGCATTCTAATATTTTTCCAAAGGGATCGATTCTAATCATCGATTCTTTTCTTCGAAACCCACACTAATCTCCCATACATCTCACTTTTACGTTCACTTTTATTCTTTCGTTTTGCTCTCCCCACGCTGTTTCAATTGTTATTTTCTTCTTTTTTCTTTGAAATTTTTTAAATTAAAACTGATAATTTTCTTTATTATTTTTTACTCTATTTTCTTATTTTCTCAACAACCTCACTTCTAGATATCAGCCTACTTTAGACACTCCAAAAACCTAAAAATAGATTCACAAAAAATACAAAGAAAAAGATGCAGATTTTACTGCTATTTTTTGTTGAATAAATAAAATTCCAGCTTGGAAAATTCCTATCTTTTTCGATTCAAATAGGGCTTCTTAAAATGTCATGTCTTCTCATTCTGATTAAAGAATTATCCTATTAGCCATTACTAGTTTTATATTCCTTTTGTTAATCTGTTGTTTGCATAATTACCCTGAATTTTTTACTTAATTATTGCAAAATAACATATTTTTCGCAAAAATGAATCAAAACAATAATTGCTCAAAAGAAAAGAATTCATTTTAAATCCTACTTTTAATCTTTCCTATACGAATAGAGTACAATATCTATTACAAACATGCCTCAAAAAGACAGATAAACATAGTCTTAATGATTCGATATTTGAAAAAATATCATCATCGCCTTTGTTGATCTCCTCCTATTTCTGATAGAAATATCTTTCTAAAAAGACAAATTGATTTCTTCCTCCTTTTCTCACTAAGCATTGAAATTCATATTCTATTAAACATCAAAAAAATTAGAATTTAGCTCATTATCTTAATCAAGAAGCTTAAAATAATAATTATTTTTACCTTTTCATATTTTAGATTTTTCTTATGACCAGCCTGCTCTTGTGGCTAATGCTACTGCTACTGCTGTTGCTAAGGTAGTTGCTGTTATTAGAAAGGTATGAACATTGGTTGATTCTATTAAGGTTAAACAATGTATAATGGTTATGGTGCAAATCCAGGTGCCATCATTCCCTAAGGAATGCCTAGTTGATTTGGGAATAAAAGTGGAGCTCCATACCCTTCAGCAGGGAAATACTAAGGGAATTGTTGAAATTGTGGCTGCTGCATAAACTAGATTTCTTAGTTTTAATTTGGATATTAGTTGTATTGCTTTCTAGCCTACTAAGAGCTGTCGACTACTGGTGCTTAGGTTGGAAGCTTTGGTTCATTATTTTAGGTGGTTTCACTAAATAAAAAATAGAAAAAGTTAATAAAAATAATTGTTGTAAAATTGCACTTAAATCCAATTATCTTGATTTATTTCTTTTTACGTAGTAGATTCTGTTTTCTTCTTGAGTTAGAGTTTCTTCTTTGGTTGTCCTTGCGCAGCAGGAAGACTCTCTGTTGTTGCAGGTGCAGACAAATTTGGAGGAGCAGCAATAGGAGAAATTTCTGTAATCTTAGCAGGAGTTTATCCAGAATCTGCTGATTTGCTTTCAGCTTGAGAATTCGTTTCTGGTACCTTTAATAAATATTAGGTTAAAGCTGTTACCAATACAATAATATTAGCTAACCTTAATTGCTTGTGGGATTTGATCAATTTTCGCTTTTTCTTCAACTGGTGTGACTACTGCAACCTCTTGTTTTTTCTCCACAAATATTTGAACTGGTTTTTTCTCTTTTTCTTTCTTTTCAGTTTCTTTGAGTTGTTCTGCTTATTTAGGTTGTTCTTCTTTATTTTCTTTTAACTTTGTCTGGTCGCTCGAATCTGTCTTCTCTATTTATTAGACAAGATTATCGGACTTTTTGGTTGCGCTAAGCTCTTTTTTATCATTGGAAAATGTAGGTCTGCCTTAACCGAATGTTATCGCTTATTTCGAATCAGCCTCTTCTTTTTTCGATGCTCTTGAAATCACCTTGCCATCGTTATTATACATGCCAGATCCTTAAAAATAATAATGATTGTGAGGGATAATTTTAGGAGAAAAAGTGATTGTTACCATGCACAGCAGAGAAATGTTTTTCTTCATCAGAGTCAGCATCACGCATTAGGTAATCGTGACCACGGTCAATGAGGATATGTTGATTAGTAGACTATTCAGTTTTGATTTCTTTTTCTAGACGTTCTGCTTATTCAATTTGTCCCTAATCAAGTTTAGAATAATCGAGCTTGGTAGTGTAGAATTCATCTTTATAGTCAGTTCCAACTCCAAATTTCTGCTAATTCACTTCGAATTGATTGAATTTTTTCTTATCTTTCTAAGAACTTAGTCCTTCCAAATCTTCCAAACCTTCTTTAGTATCAAAGGCAAAATCGACTGCTTAAAGCTTTCTAGTTGTGTCTTTCGCTGTTTTCGAAATCTCTCCATCAGTACGAAGGTTCTATTTGTCTAATGGTTGCAAATCAATTTGAGAAATACTTACAAAAGTTTTCCTTTTTGGTTTTACTTTTAAAATTTTTCCAATCTTGTACGAAGGGAGGATCTTCAACGTTTTCTGCAAATAGAAACACAAAATCCTTCTTTTCGATGCGCTTCATTTGAGCACAATTAGTCTCTTCCCCATTGCTTTCCTTCTCCGAATAGTCTCTCAAAACGATGCCTCCATTCGTAGGATTAATGGTATAAAGCAATCCTTCTCCCTTTGTTTATCCATCAAGACTTATTTTCACCTTCTTGCCCTAATTCATCAGAAAGCAAAGTTCCTAATTGAAAGGATAAAACATGAAGAGATTTCTTACCAGAAGAGAGAACGCGAGATCGCAGAATCTCTTGTCGAGGGCCTCTTAGATATCGGTGCTCTTGATCTTACTTGTGATGCTCATCCCTGCCGAAGGAGTGGTCACGTCAACACTTTCTTTTGAGTATATTCGATATATTCAGTTTAATGAATAATAAGAGGAAAGCTCTTTTCAAGGAATTTCACCTCCCCGCATTTTAATATTTGCTTAAGTTCCCATTTAATCTAAACTCAACTTCTCATAGTTTTTAGCAAGGAACTTGAATCAGCTGTCTAAAAATAAAGTTATTATCTTATGAAGATCTTTTCCCCCTTTTTTTTGAATGGAAAAGAAAGCAACGAGCAGCTACATTCTTAGAATAAATATTCTCTTTATGTATTATGTTCTTAAAAACAGGATGTCCGGATAAATGTTCCAAATCTTTTAAGAAATAATTGTTTCTTTTATTGGCTGCTTGATTGATCAAAGGCATAGAAGAGATAATAAGGTGGGGGAGTTCTTTATTAGGCATATCTTACCATCGATAATATGACATAAAATTTGAAAATCTTTACAATTTGAAATATTCTTAAAAAGAATGAAATTAAAACTATCCTGAAGAAAGTAAAATAAACTCATAGATTTAAGCTAAAAACGCTTATTAAAAGTGTAGAATTTCTTTGATCGTATAGTTTACACTAGCTCAACTAAAGACAAAGGCAGTTGTTTTTTTTTTATTTATATTTATTTTGTAAATCATAAAATATGACTACTTGTGAAGAAAACTAGATGTTTAAGTACGAAAATTATGCCGAAAAGCAATTAATGGAATAGTATATGAAGAGAAAAAGGTTAGAAGTACTTCTTCAGCTAGCCAAAAAGCGAGTTTATTTATTTAAAGTTGGGAAGAGAGAGACTAAGATTCAAAAAAGACTGAAAAAATTAAAACAAAAAAAAAACATAATTTTGCTTTTGGTTGAAGAAAAAATATAGCAAAGGCAGTAGATCGAAGGTTATAAGTAGTGCCTCTCATAAAATGGAATACGATTCAAATAAGCCAGTAAATACCCGCTACACCTGGGGACGCGGCGACAAAAGTTTGCTTCTTAGGATTCAAATGGCAATTTCAGCGTTGTCTATATTCATAGGCATCGTCTAAGCAACTAACGTCTTTTTACTCAATAAGGCACAAGATAATCCCATAAGCTTAGGGATATTCGTAATTATTGTGCTAGTGGTAGTACTCAGTGGAGTTACAATCATCTGGGCAATTCTCACTTCGAAAAGATTAGCCATGAGCGAAGATTTATTCACATCAACAAACACAAAGTTTTCATAGATTCTTTTGTTTCTTACTCTGGTTCTCTTCACTCTATATGTGGTGTTCTTCACTCTCTTCAAGTTCTCGAAGACCGATCTCTTCAACACTGCTTAGGTAAGAATTGGATGGCATTTTAAATTTAATTGATTTGTGAGTTTTTGAAACCTAACGAATTATGGAGAGAAATAAAACGAAAAAAAGATCGTTAAATTAATTTGGAATAACTCAAAAAAATTTGATTTATCGTTGAAGGTATCCCCCTCTCCCCCTTAATATGCTTTAATTGATTTGAAAACCAAGAAACAAAAGTTATTACTCCCCTCTTGATGTTTTTAAGCAATATCAACTAATCAATTATTCTTGTAAAAACTCAAAATTTGAATGTTTATTAACTTTTTTGTTAGGCTGCACAAGTTGAGTACAATACTGCTTATGAAAATTCATACAACGAACATCAGCAGTGGGTTAGCAATTTAGGATACATTTCTATTGTCCTGCTCATTATCACAGCATTCACTTAAGAAGTCATGACAGACTCCAGAGCTTGCACAAATCTTATGATCTTCCTTATTGGAACAGTTCTTTTGTTCGTCTCCTTCTACATGATCCATGCAATCGGTGTACTGAACTCCGTCTACAATTATCCTTCTCTTGCTTTGGAATAATGGCCTCTTACATCTCTCAAAGTCATCGCTGTCTTGACACTTTTTATCCTGATAATCACAATGATAGTGAATTTCCGAAGAAAAGAAGTTTCGTTCCTCCTTGCAGGCACACTTTTTGTGCTGATAATAGCTCTCATTGTGCCTCCAACTGGTGCTATTTTCAGACAGTACAACATCGCCACAAAGTACTATTCTGATCACTGCTCCGAAGAACTTGGCCATATCGATCAAGCATATCTCGCACAAGAGGGTTGCAAGAATAAATACCTCTATCGTGAGGGATCCCCAAAAGATTGCGGAAACAGATTCAATGACTGTTTTGAGTCCATCGATGACATGAGAAAGCTAAATAAAGAAAAAAAGAGCTTTTTAGTAACTGCTTGGGAAGAAGCACTCTACCCAAAAGCAAACACTGAACCTCGCTTAGCTGGACTTTCCTAACAATGCTGTGGAACTGTTGTGAATATTTACGCTCGACCTCTTCTTAAAATCGCAGGATTGTCCCTTGCATATATCATTTTAGCTTTCTTCTTAGTGTGCTTCCTCTACAAGAACAGTGCTCATCCTAGTCAACCTTAAGAGCTAGTCCTATCCTCTGCTTCAAGAAATTTACTTCTCCTTGTGTTTGCTTTGGTCTTCATTGTTGGTGGTTTATACACGATAAGCAGTTCTCACTAAACTGATTTGGTTCGTAGAGACACCGTTGTTATCAACAAAGTGATAACAATTCACAAGTCTTCTCCTTCCAGCACATACCATGAGATCAACAAATGTATGGCGTTTTAATACTTCGAAGATGAGGCACTAGTTAATATTGATTTCAAGAGTATGATGCTGAGTGAGATCAATATTGCATCAGCTAGTACTTCTTATTGTGAATAGTGCACATCGCCAGATTTACTCATAGTAATCTAGACAATCCGAGGTGTTTCAGATAGCTGTCAATCTGATTTCAAATTCAAGTACCCAGCTGCGTAAGATGATGATAAAACCAAGCGAGTCCATGTTATTCCTTCGTCGCTAGCTTAGCCACTTGCTTTAGAATCAATTTGCTTTGATGCTGTAACCAAGCACAACCGATGCGTGCCTTGCTAAAACTACATTGGAATCGTAGGAGATCCAACTGCGGTCGTTAATTATTTGAGATAAAACGTAGAAGCTTGCAATCGTTCTACAATGAAATTTGTTGTATAAGCATACTAAGTTGATCAAAAGTTGTTTGCTTCTTCAGCTCAAGGAGAGACATCCTCAGTTTATCTGAAGTCAGCTAGTCCTAAGAAATCTATTAGTCATAAGTCTAAGAATCCATCTCAATCTGGCAGCTAATCCAAAAATTAAATTGTTTCTACTGTAGCATCCAGAAGTTAACCTGAAGATTCTCCTAGACTTCTAGCCAGCTTAAACAAGCACACTGTCTAACTAAATGTCAGAGACATTACTAGCAACACTCCGATTGCTAACGCTGATGTGTTCCTTTACGAGAACTACGAAGGTGAAAATACCTGTGAGCCAGGTATAGATGCCAAAATAATCTTCTAAGGCACCTCAAATCAATCTGGCCTCATCGATTTAGATTTCATCTACAAGTAACTCCCAGCTACTCGCTATACAGTCCACGTCAAAGCTAGCAGCTCATATGCGATTAACTGCAGAACCTTCTCGATTAACGAGAAAAGAAAGTTCCTTGATGTTGGACTTTCACCTTAGCTCAGCGAACACTAAATTAGATTCATTCTCGAATGGGGAGCAGAATCTTCTAACGACAGCACTTCTGATCTTGATATCTACCTTTCAACGAACTCCATTGAAGAAAATTGGCTGTGTTACTCCTCTTATTTCAGTACTCAATGCGCTGGTTCAGTCTATCACGGAGATTCTCTAGGAGATAAAATTTCCTCAGAGGCAATTACTCTTCAAAACCTTGGATAAACTAAATATCTTGTTTTCTTTAAGATGCCCGTTGTATCAGCCGCAAACAGTGCAGTTGATAATTCCATTATCTCTCAGCTAAAACCTATTCTTAAGGTCTACACTCAAGGCTAGAACAAACCAACTCAAGCATCTGTGTTCGATTCTTCCTTGCAAAAAGGCACCTTCCCTGATTTCGAAAACAATTACAGATTTGCTAATTTAGCTTGGTGCATTAATGGTGTTTCCAGTGAAATCGTTAAAAATGCAGGAGGACTTACTTACCCCGTTGCTTGGCAAGTCATCGACAATGATCATTCCGCACTTTACGATCTTCCACTTGCTTCTGTAGTTTGCTGATCAACAAATCAAACTAATTTCTTATTTTGCATCCCCCCTCCTCCCCCATGTGATCCTTAAATAATTCGCGTCTGTATTAATTTACAATGTCATATTTGTTTGTGATCCTTTGCTTTTTTGCTTAATTTGCGATGAAATCTATTCTTCTTTTGTGAATTAATGTTTGTTGTTTCTTTTCCCGCACGTAAAACAGCTTTTTCTACTCCAAAAAAGATTATTTAAATCGAGACTTTTCTTATCTAACACAATCAAATCACTATTTGCTTTTCCTCACTTTTATGATAATCAAATAAGTCAAGCCGAAGAGGCTAACAAAAGACGTCATTTTTTAAGAAGTCCCTGGTGATTGCAAGACAACAAACAAGGAGGTGGTCATGGGACCTTCTGTGATAAGCAACCCTTTGTATTGCTATGAATTGACTGATAAATCGATGTCTACAGCGAATTTGTTCGATTAATCTGGTCTCCCTCTTTAACCTCTCCAAACAATATTTAACATGTAAAAACTTAGATGATTTTGGCGCTTCTTTCTAAACCATTATTTTTTGCCTTTCGAAGTCCTGAATTCGATGAATGTCTTTCGAAATACGAATGCAGCTGTGCAGGGGCATAAAAACTCACAGGAAATTTGTTTTTATATAACTCACGGATCTGCTTCTTTTCGCGAACTGGTCTAATATCTGCTGAGTTTACCAAGCCAACAATAATTTCAATTCCTTTCACACTAATCAAAAATATCAGCAGAGCAAAGACGATATCGTTACCTGTGACAGATTTTTCGATACTGTTGACACTCAAAGATACATCTACAATTAGATTCATAGGATTTAAATCGCAGAAAGAATTTGATTAAGCACATAGCCACATCACTTAGCTTAACTCATGGCAAGAGAAATTAGCACCAAACTTAGAAGACATTTCAGTGGAATACATTCGTGCATAGTTGAGCTAAATCAGAGCACCGGAGAGTACAATCATAGAACTAGATAATGAAATTGAACAAGAATGGGAAGAAATAGTTGATTCTAATGAGGCTACAAATAAGCTAGACATTTAAGAAATTCCTCCCAAGAATGAAATTCCTATTGATTAATTCTAGGCAAGATCCACCAAGATTTCCAAACAAGTATTAGAAAATGCAGAGGTTTAACTCAAAGCGAAGTGGACAACTCTGAAGCTCTAGAAAATAACAGCCAAAGAGGTGTTTATTCTCTTTTTTGGGAATAATTGCTTTGAAGATGATATGAACGTAACACACGATAATTTTTCGATTTTCTATGCGCGAGAAATACTCAAAGAAAGAGACGTAGTCTGTGGAGAAATACATCCAGAGCCTCCGTAATATTTTTCAGACCTTTACTGCAACGACTCTCAAGGAATCCTCAGCAACGAATTCTCTCAACGAACTTCCTCATTCACCCACATCAGCAAGGAATCTCTCATTCCATCAACTTGCAAATGTGTACTTAAGGAAAAAATCTACTGGATTTCCCCAAAAGAATTTTTGGTTGAAAGAGATATCAGTTTCTAAGGGTTTCCTTTGTCTGATTCTTTCCAACCAAGGGCTATCTATCATATCCTAGAATCATCTGATTCAAACAGCACAAACATCCACAGTGGATTTTACATCCGCTTCATGAAGGACACATGGTTTAAATCTGCAATTGAGAAATCAGCTCAAGAAGAAAATAACAAAAATATTGATAAATTGATTCCAACTTTTATAAAATATGTTGCTTTGTGGATTAAAAATAGAGAGCAGGTACCATTCCCTTTGAAATCAAAGCCTCCATAATAGAACTACTTAGCAACATAATAAGATTTTGGAAGACAGTTAAAAAAAGAATCACCTCCTCCTGTTTGTGACATCATTGAGTTAGATAATGATGAAGAACCTGCTGATTCTGAGAAGCAGATTGAGAAACTTACTGAAGCTTCTTACTCGATATGCTCAATATTTTGATATAATATTTTAGAAAATAAATGTAACTCTTTGGTATGTCTTCAATTTCTCTTTACAATCCATTTCCTTCTTTAGTTTTAAAGTATTCATGTTCCATTAACTAAAAACAAAAATTAAAAACAAATCTTCCCTTAAATCATTTATATATTGGGTAATGCTATGGACCCAAATTATTAACTAATTAGCCAATTTCTTGGAAAAATAGTTTCTATCTTTGAAAAATAATCAAATTGAAAAAGCATCAAGCGAAAGAGAATGATCCGCAGTAAACCAACTCGTGAAGTAGCATTATTAGTTGTCAATCTAGAGTTCATAGCTTAATTTCATTTTTGTTATCCTTTGCAATAGATTTTTAGGGACTGTTTGAAAGTTATCCCAAACATGATGAAAGATGTAAACTTACCTTATTTATATGGATTAATAATCATATAAATTGCTTTCAGAAAACCAAAGTGATGGTTGTGAGACAGTTAGTTCGCAAAGAGTTTGAGAGAAACAAAGAAGAAAAGAGCGAAGAAAAGATTACTCAACTCAGGGATAAGTAATAAATATGTTGTATTTCATTTTTCCAATTCTAACATCTTTGGTTTATTTCAAAAGTGCTATCAGAGGAATCAGCAACTATATGATATTCCTTGTGAAGAGGTATTGATTTATATTAAAGATTTAAAATAAGAACTTTCTTTACTTAATCCTTAACTTTTTGTTTATTATTTTAGTGAATACTTGAAAAACCCCACAAAAAAGGAATTCCAAAGCGTACTTGAAGACGATGATGATGCCAATAAGCAAACAATTAAGACATAGGAGAAGAGTTGAGTGTTTTCAATGGGCTAAAATAGCAACTCAACCAAGAGATCAAATTAGATGCAAAGAATTCCTACTAGTGTGGTTATGTGTGTGTTTCTAGCTTTAGTTGCCAAAATATTAAAAACCTAAACTACTTTATGTGAATATTTTTGCTAGAGTTAAATGTAAATGTAAATAAAAATGAAAAAGCAATTTAAGTTAATTGTCTGTGTGCCATAAGGAATCTCATCAATTTTTTGAAATCTTTAACAAAAATAGGAATTAACATAAGAAACTAACAGACAAGATAAGAACATGAAGCTAATAGTTAAAATAATACAAAAATGTTCTTCTAAGTTTCTAAACCTTTATGATTATGTTGTAATTGTTAATGGTATCAGAATAATTATCTAAGATGCTCTGATATCTTAATTTCTCCTGATTACAGTTTTTTAAATTGAAAAGAATGTGCCATTCGCTGCAGTCTGGTCACAAAATTGTTATCATCATATGAAATCTTATGTGGGATACTCTCCATATCCTCCAGCGTTGTAGTCATAATATAACAGACTTCCTTTTTTAATATTTTTCTTCGCAAAGAGCAATACATGAGCACTCCCAGCAATGTTAAATCTAGCTGACTAAACATTCTGTTTTGCTCTTGATTTCGCGGATTAGTTATTTATCCCTGATAAAAATCTAGCTAAATTACCCTTTCTGTTAGGTAATATGACTAACGATGTTCTAGACCTTGGGGTTCTCAGCAGATCCATAATGGAATCATTGGACTTGTTGAAAATGTTATTCCTCGCAAAATCAACTTCTCCGACATACTCTGTGATCAGTGTTCCGAGTTTAATATCCTCTTGTGCTCGCACAACAAACCCTTGTATCTTGTCTTCTTCAACAGCCACTGGAACATACTGTCCTTTTCTTGTTAACTCCTTGAATGCATGGAATCTCATGGTGTTTGCAATATCGAGGACTTGAAGGTGAGACTCGAGATTTGCATCGTTAGAACTGGGTGGACAAATTTCAGAATAGCTGAGATCATCGCAGAATTCGATGTTTTTAGCTTTTAAAGCAAATATCAACGACTAACGGCATTTTATGGTAATCTATGGGTCTTTGCTAGGGATTGGTAGGGAAAATTACATGTTTTTCTTTTTATTCTTATTCTCTGTAGTAATATTAGAAAGTGTAGTAGTCTGCACATCTGTTTTAGCGGTATTGCTACTTTTAGTGATGGGCTGTGTGAGTGAGGTGTCGTTAGTGTTGATTTTTACAAGAGCTGAGGAATCATTTCTCTTGAATTTCTTAGCTAGCCCATTTTATGATGTCCCAGAGCTTCTTAGGAAAGCTTCATTTGCTATTGTTGCATTGCTATCATCGGAGAGTTCAGAGTCTTAAGATTCGAGGATCTGTTTTTAGCCTTAGCTTCTGGTATTCCTAAAAGATCCATTTCGAGTTGTTCTCTTATTAGATTCACTAAGTTTGGAATTTAGTTGTTTATCATCGACCAACTTATCCTTGTTTTTGTTGTTTTTCACTGCTTAAGACGCCTAAGTTAATGTTGAGGAGGAGGTAGATTCCTCTTCTACATCTTCATTTCTTTAGTTTTTAATTTCTTTTTCTGCTGATTTGCTCTAGAAATACTAATCAATAAGTTTCTGAGTCTTCGGTATAGATTCTGCAAGATAAAACAAAAAAGAATATAAAAAAAAGAAGGCAGTTTAATATGAAATACTTGTACTAACTATCATATCAATTCATTTTTGGAATTTATTAATTTTGACAAAATATCTTACTGATAATACTATTGGAGCATTTTGTGCAAAGAATCGAGTCCTTTTTCTTATTGAAGCATGACTGGTGGAAGATTAAATTACAGCTCACACATTTTTCACTTGCTTCTTTCACTCCATTCGTTGCGGAACACAGCACTAGATCCCTGCATTCACCACATTTCTAAACCTCCTAATTCATCGAATTTCTTGAACTTCTGCTATTCGCACCCTATTCTGATCGCCTCTAGAGAATCTTTCCATCACTACCCTTTAATTATTCATTAAAATTGTAGCTTTCCAATAAGGTTTAAACTTTGAAGCCGCTGGTATTGTTGTTGTTGTTCTGACATTCTCTTTTTTGTTTTTCTTTCTCAAGCTGGCATTTCTGGTCAATGCAGGATTTGCAGAACCAATCCTCATTCTCTCCTGGTACTTCCACCAATGCTGGATTCTAAGGACAATAATTCATAAAAATGCAAGTTATTTAAATGTGTTAAATTCATTTTATTGTGTAAAAAAGTAAATTCTTGTATCTGCTCAAATTATCATAACCCTAGTTCTCTCTTTTATTTCAGTGAATTTAACCACATCCTTTCACAATCTTATACCCTCCTTCCTATTTACCAAGCAAAATGTATGATAGGCATCATCACAGTAATCGCAAAGGAGCAGCTGATCGTCATGTCTAAAATCTCCACAGACTTCACACAGCTTCTCCAGAATATATGTCCTTCTCTCTGGTATTGATGTCCCACTATTCGAGCATTCTTTCAGTTTCTCCCTCATAACTGAGAGATATTCCGCTTAGCTCATAGAACTATTGCTATCAGTGCTGTGTAATTACTCTAGAAACATCTCCAACTCTGCTTTTTTAGCTGTTCTTTTGCGTCCACCCATTTCAATAAATAAACTTTTTTCAGAGAATCTACTTTAATTTTGTTAGTTATTTTAGCTTGGTTATCAAGTTAGTTAGCGAGTATGATAGAGGATTACTTGGTTTTCTTGCTAAAAATACTTTATTTTCTTTTTAACTTGTGGTTTTAGGATTTTTTTTATTAGTTTTCAATCTGAGATATTAATAAATGTTTATATGTTCATTTGTCTCTCACCACAGATTTATAATTAACGCGCTTTATTAATAATAAATTGCCTCGCTCGCTTTCTCTCTAATTAACGACAAGATACTTTCCCTTGATTAAAACATAAACACAAGCAAATAAATCCAAAAAGAACAATTAACTTTTTATTACATTATCAATGATACCCGCCAAACCCCGCCAATATATTCGATCTTTTTGATTCGCCGCGGCCGCTAAAAACTGAATCTTCGATTAAGACTTGATTTCGAGAAATTCCTTTGAAATGAAGAACTAATATTGAGTGTAAAATTCAGTGAATCCGATATTTTTGGGCTTTCAACTCAACATAAAGCAGCTGAGTCAATTATCTCACTTTGATCAAAAGTATTTTACAATGTTAATGTTGCTTTCAGACTTATGAAATTCTCCCTTATTTTTGATTCTTCAATACAAATTGAATGATTTCTTCAATGAATAATTGTAATGCTGCTAATATCATCGAAACAATACAAACCAAAGTAATTAATGTAAAAAAACAAAACAAATAAAACTGCTAAAAACTTTGTTATTCTTAATTTTTATTAGCAACAAAAATATCTTAAAAAAAATCGATTATTTCTCAAAGACATACACATTTTAGTGTTTTTATTCAAGTTTACACTAAAATCCTCACTTTATATGAAAACTCACTCATCTTCAATATTTTTGTATATTTAGTTAATTTTAAATTAAAATGGAATTGAAAATGAAACCCTTTCAAGCAAGTTATTCTTAAAAGATTTAGTAAATTTTATTAAATACTGCTTGAAATATGAATGAAACTTGATAATAATCTCAATATTTTCATATGAAGAGATAAACTTTATTATTCATTTAGAAATTCAAAGAAGTTATGGGAAATATGTGGGACTGTTGCTGGCTTTTAATATTTCTGCATGGACGCTTATTTACGAATTTAATTTGAAGTACCAGCAATAATCAATGCAAAGCAACAGCAAGATAAGCCTTAAAATTGAACCTGCGATAGCATTGGCTACTTCTTCGAACAATCATTCCACTGGGCAGAGTGATCCTTCTAAAATAGTTTACATTCCAAGCAGAGGAGAAGATCTTAGGAAGTTTAAAACAGCTCGATTAGAAGATTATGATTTAACTGGAGCAGATAGGAGAATCGTTACGAAAACAGAGTATTCTGGAGGGTTTAGAATGCCATTAGAATCGTTCAACAAGCCTTACATGAAGAACAAATGTTGGAAAGCAGTAGAGACTACTGAAAATAAGGATACTTAAAAGAATAAATACTCCAGAGAAGAAATCTTATTAAAATTAGGATTTGATTCTGTTCCAACTCATTCTGCTAAGGAAGGATAGGGATCGTTGAAATCCAAGTAATAAGCATAAAATGAATCTTCTAGATCGAGATCTGCAACAAGCAGAGGTGAAAAGAATCGATAGAGCATTCAGCATTCTAACACATCTTTGATGGTTAGCTCAGCAGAAGAAAAGCTTAAAAAAATACATTAGAAAAAGGAGGAACTTAGAGAGGTAGAATTACAAAAAATTAGGAATGAAAAAGAAAACCATAACATTAAAAGTAGTTTAAAAAAACGCTTACCATTGCAAAAGAACTTGAGTATTTGTTATTTTGCAGAAGAGAAAGAAAACAGAAGAAGAAGGGAAAGAAGAATACAGTTCAAAACAGAAGAAGCTCGTTATCCAAAGCAGCGAAAACCATGAAGAGATTTATGTGACTCTCGATTAGCATAAGATTAAGATGCTTTAATCTTACGTCCATCAGCTGGAGCTAAAAGATGAAATTAAGGTAATTAAGAGAACGAAATAGTTAGCATAAATGATCGATTATTTCATTTGTTTATTATTTTTCTAAAGGAACTCGAGCGAAAGAAATTTGAAAAAGCAAACGCTGATGCAGCGGCAAAAGCTCTCAAGAAGAAGAGAAAGTTAGAGATGAAAATGAATTCGGAGTTTACAGAAACTGAGATGAGACATGAAATGAAATTCTGCGAATTCACACGGAATAAGCAAGTCTACGAAATTGAAAAAAAGTAAAAATAAAAAATGCACATTTATTTTTGGCATATTTCTAATCATAAAAATAAATCTATTTTCCAACAAGACGAATCGAAGAAATCAAACGGATTTACTATAGCTTAGACAAAAAGGAATTTGATTTATGCGAGTTCTTATCGCCGAATCAAGATAGCGCTCTTAAGGAAAACTAATAAGTTTACCGAGAAAAAGGGAATAAACCATTTGAAGGGATTCACTCTTCGTTGGATGCGTTCAATAGATTACTTGACAGGATAATCGCAGAACTAATTGATCAAGAGCGTGCTTCTCGTCCATTCAGTAGTCATTCTGTTGGGAAGTCAGTTGAGATAACTGAAATAAGTGTAGCGATCGTCGAGAAATATTTTTTGGCGAACAGCAAATTGAAATAGTTTTTCAAATTAGACCATCAAGTGTTGAAGAGTGAGTTGATACAATAAGACTATGCAGATGAGGATGATTATGAAGATCTAAGTATTGAAAAAATCAGAAGTTTCTTAGAAACCAAACAAGCCAGTGAGTTAGGTTCACAAAAATAACAAATTGATGCATTCCAAAAAGAATATGAGAGTAAAGTGGATATGTTTAATGTGGAATTCGCAAATCAAGAAAAAATCAAATAATTAGATATCTAAATTGAAGAAGCTAACAAAGAGCTCGAAGAAACAGGATTATAGCCACTCGATAAGGAGTAGATAGAAAGAATTCTTATGAAAGATTCTGACAAACCTAGTGGATATGATTCTGATCCTGATAATATTACTCTGTAGTAAAAACCAGTGCTGCTCTATAAAGAGAAGCTGATGCTTTAGAGAGACATCAAAAATAAGAGAGTTTAAAGATGCAAATGTAAAAATTCTAGATTATTTTTGTGAGAAAAATTAATTTATTTTTTGGGAATGTTGAATCATATGTAAAGCTGCTGAGAAGCCTAGACTGACTGTACCAGAAGCATATGAATTCGATGATAGATAGAAGAAAATGAGCCAAACATAGAGCATTCGATAGAGGAAGGTTGCGGAGATAGTTGCAGCAGTTGCAGCTAAGGATGAGATGGAGATGTCCAAAACTTTCCATCCTAAACCTATCCCTGATCATGTCAAGAATGTGCATCTTTTCGAGTAGATTATGGCTGAAAATGAGTAGAGAAGGGAAACTGTGCGATAAACATCGATAGCGCTTACATAAAAAAATGAAAAACCTTTCTCGTTCTACGATAGAGACAGAGAGAATCAAAAGAGTAAAATTTGTTATTTAAACTATTTCTTGAAAAATAGCAATTCCATTTTCATTAATATGATTAGAACCACCAAAGAAGCCACTTTGGAAAAGATCAGCTTATGTGTTCCGAGCTAATAAAGTACCTCGAAATGTTACAGAGCAGCTTCTCAAATAAATGAATAAAGTAAGATCATTTTAGTCTTATTTTTGTTGTTTTTAGATTTTTTTCTTTTAATATGGCTGCTTAGGATTAAGAAGAGCGTCGTAAATAGCGAAAAGAACAGAGAATCGAAGAATTAAAGAAAATGTCTTCACTACCTCCAAGAATGGCTGAACACGAAGAGAAACTCAAACTAGAAGCTCTCAAGAAACAAAATGACGAAGAAGAAAACAATGGCAAGAATAAGCTTATCGATCCCAATTTCCCTTACACCTTCGAGCCATAGAGAGCAACTCCTGTACCTGACTTTGCGACACTTCATGCAACGATGGAAAAATTACTTTAAGACTCTAAAAAAGCATTCTAACCTACTGTGCAAGATCCATTTAACTTCAATGAAACCCATTAGATTTTACAGAGAGATTAAATGGATTATGATAATCTATTGAAAAGAACTAGAGTTGATGCTTTGGAGGCATCGCATAGGAAGAATTAATAGATTTAATCTGCTTAAGTTATGTTACCTCCAACAACGAAAAAAGCAAGTGGAATTGAGTTTTATAGGAAATAATAATAGAATTAACAGTTAGAAAAGGAATTAAAAGAATAATAGAAGTTAGAAGATAAACTGTTAAAGATCGAGTAGCTTAAACCTAGATTTTATTAATCATCAGCACTCAAGGACGATAAGGAAGCTAGGGAATAACGAAAGTAATAGGTTCTAAGGGAGTAATAGCAGGAGAAGAGAAGTAACGATGAAAAAATAAGAAGTTTTATTTAAAATATACAAACAAAAGTGGAATAAAAGCCATTGCTCATCGAGAAATGTAAGGAATTCTAGGAGACTTTTTGAATTGATTTGAAATAGTTTTTGGAGAGATAATATATTTTTGAATCGTATGAGTCTTTTTGAATAATTTGATTTGTTTGATAAAATAGATAATAAAGATAATTCTGCAGTGGAGAAAGCAAAACAGAAATACACCTTCAAGCCACTTCCTGGGAATAAATCATACCTTGGATAAGCTTGATAGATATTGGAAAACTCAAATCAAGAAGAAAATGGTAATATTAGATGCTGCTAGGATATTGAATTTAGCTTGCTGCTTTTTGAACTCATTTTTTAGATATCAATGCAAATCATAAATAAATTCTGTTTCATGGAAACAGATTAAATTGATGTGGTATGTTTTTTACGGAATAAAATCAAAAACAAAGGGAGATATCTTTTTTATGCGATAAACAATCACAGAGAGAGAGGAATGAGCCAGCATAATTGAATGAAATTGATTTTTTGAGGGGGAGAGAGAATACTGATAATTTGAATAAAGATAAAGAAACAGCTGATTCTAACTCAAATCTTGGCTATTAAATTGTGTGTGTGTGTGATCGATGTGCGCCTCCTATGCGAGATAGCATTAACGAAAGAGCCAGACCTCGCTGAACTCATTTAACAGCGTGGGTGGAAGAGGTGATTAGCCCCATGGAAGAATGACAAGTGAAGAAAGGAAAAATCTAATAGGAGATAAGGATGCATATCTTGAATATTTAGAAAGTTAGTTAGATAAAGTATGCTCGCATTCGATTGCTGAAAATCCATAAATGTAAAGGAGAATCACTGAATTAGAGGAGTCCATAACTTCACATGAAGAGAAATTCGCTAATATGACCAAACTTATCAAGCTTTTGTAAACTTTCGCAGAAGCACAGGTAGATTTATTTTCTAGAGAAGCTTTTCTCAAGAATTATGATTTTTTGCTTTGAATAAATAAACCTATTTTTGCTAACAGGAAGATGAAAATAGACTTGTAAAGGAGTAGATGAATAAACCGTTAAGTCTTCTTGGCAAAAAAATGGATAGCCTTTAAACAGACGTTGCAGGAGATTTAAATATGAAATTTGCACTTTTTGAGGAAAAAGAAACATAGCGTGAAGTGTAGATCTTTGAAGCTCTAGGATCGTTCTAAAACAGCATTCACGATTTTGAAAATAAAATTGAATCATTTGCAAATTAACTCTCTCATGATATGGCTTCAGATATCAAGAATCTTGCTGCATAAGTTCAGGGATAAGAAGGTGTGATTTTGAAAAAGGATGGAACTAATACTGTGTCAGGAGAGATTGAAGGTTTGCTTAAAAAAGGGCTTGAAAAAATAAGGGAGGAAGTCAATAGAAAGATTGATTATGTAATGAAAGAAATGCGCAAAAATGCACTCGTTTCTGATGTAGATGGATTTGAAGAAAAACTCAAAAAAGAATAGAAAGAACGCACGTATCTTTGTAAGTTTGTGGAGGATTTAACAAGAAAAATTGATGAACTTACTCCTTCTCTTGCATCAAGTAAGTATTTTGAACTTGAGATGCTTTCATTTGGAAAATCTGAAGATTCTATTTTTGGAAAGGAAGAAGTCCTTCTAGGAATTTATCGCCAAACTCTGCAGCATACGATTCAAACTAATTTAAACTCGTTAGACAAGTTGAAAGCGATATCGAAGATCTCAAGGAAGTGGTGAACGCTCTGGTTGATAAGATCGAAGATTCAAATAAGTAAAGATTAATAAAGAAGAACATTTAAAATCATTATTGCTGTTCAATGTGCTTTATTTTTGAATATTTTATTGGATGGTTTGGGATAAAGAATATCAACAGCTGAGTTTGTCACTAAAGAACAATTTCAAAAAATGGAGAAGGCCATTTCTGATTAGATACAGCAATCAATGGGAAAAAAGGAAACTGTTCTTGAAGATGCTAGAATAGGAGGAGGGAATATTATTGAAGAATTGCAGTCTACTCGAAGTTAACCTAACCTTCTTTCAAATCTCAAAAGCGATACGTACCTTGCTAGATCTGGAAATAACTAGGAGTAGTTATGGAAGAGTTAGCAGTCTATGGAATAGCAGATGAATAACCCGTTTGCTTCATGGTATCGTTAAAATGAAGATCAGAATCCTAATAATCTTCAGTTTTCAACTCAGCCTTTAAACCAAGACCATAATAATACTGCTAACAATTAATTTAATTTAACTGGCAATAACGAGAATAGCAATAATTTAAGTGAGAGTTTTGGATTGGATTAAAAAAACAACAAATTTACTTCTTCAACAAACTCATTACGATAAAAGAGTGATCCCAAACTAAAAAAGAAAACAAAGAAGCCTTTATCAGCTTCAAGCACTCTTGATCAAGTAAAATGACTATAAATGCTTTATAATTCACTTTGTTGATTTACATTTTTATCGATTTAGTTTCCTTCAAAGGAAGAGAAAAAAACAACTAAAAAAGATACTTGCGTGAAGAGATAAGAACGAGAAGAAAAACTATCTTCGAGACTTTCTAGCAAGGAGAATAGAAGTAACTCTTGGTTGTCAGGTAGAAGGGGAAGACAGCGCAGCGTTAACAATGATATTATTAAGAAAAGTAAGCCTTCTTCACAATCAAAAAGCCCTTCTTAAAATGAAGTGGTTTAAAGCATCAAAAGTGAAGCCAGTGTTTCGACATTCCCTGGAATACAATTTATCAGTGAAAACAATAAAAATAGTAATAGTAATAGTGATAGATTCCATCGAAAGCATTCGAAGTCTTCACAATCATTAGAGGGAAAGCTGAAATCACACTCAACGAGAAATTCCATAACAGAGCCTGATGACAGGATGCATAACTCACCACATTAGAGATTCAATGGCAAAAATACTAACTCTAAACCTAATTATTCTCAAGCAAAGTCTCCTTCTCCTCCTACTAATTTGAATAAATACGCTGAAAAGAAGCGAGCACATGGCGAGAAAATCAAAGAATTGTTCAAGAAAAAGAAACAAATTGATTCCAATTCGCTCAATTAAATTTCTTAATCTACTTCTCAGCAAAAAATATCTGCTCCGTTACTTGAAAAGAAACCCACTCAAGACAAGAAAAAGAAGTGACGGGAGGGTTCCTTCACGGAGACTCATTGAAGTCAATTTAAAATATTTTATAGTTGGAACTTGCATACTTTTTCTTGAAGTTTCACAATTTCTACATAACACACTAGTTCATTTATTTTTCTTTTATGCTATGACGTTGTAAATTGAACCTCTTATTTCAGTGTCTAGAGAAGCTTCTTGCTCTGATATGCCATATGTCTTATGAAACCAACAAATTATATCATTTTCAATTATCTAAATATTCGCTCTTATTCTTTGTGTACCTTTTTTATTTATTAGAGAGTTATGAATGATCCTATCCTGCTGATAGGCAATTCTTCTCCTTTTACTGTGGCTAAGAAAGGGTCACACCAAAATAAGTAAAAAAAAGCTGATTTTACTAAGATATCTTACTTTCAACTTCATCAGCAATTTTTTCAACTAATTCAGGGAGAGGACTTGTTTGAATGACTAAGATAGATGGTTGAGTGAAATCTAATGCTTTAAATGACTCAACCTACTCCCCCTGTTTTGGATGGTTCAAAAAAGGTTAACTATTGTAAAAGCACCTATATTTTCAAGAGACAATTTACTTTGGAACTCTCTGGAGATATGTAGAATATGAGTGACTTAGATGATAAGGATTCTTTTAAGGAGTAAATTCTATTCAGGCCAATCAAGATCTCTTTGAGAGAGACAATCTAATTGTATTAGAATGATGATGTCTCAATAATAGAATAAACTCTAAAATCGAAAAAAGTATCTTTTTTGTTCATACCATGCTAGCATTTAGAATAGCGTATGGTACATTTTTAAGACTCAAGAGATCAATGACTTATAAAGGGTTGGCAATTCGCTCATAAAGATATACAGATACTGTGACTGGCTATGGGAGATGAGAGAAAGTGTAAGAGTAGCTTGTTGATTCAGAGGTCATGAGGAAAGAAGATTTGGCGAGGAAAAATTAATATCTATCCAATATTATTTTGTAATGTGAATTATGTTAATAAAAAAGCAAAGGATCTTAAGATTGTACTCTTGGATTAAGATGTATCAAAGCACTTTTGTGTGTGTTGAAGCTTAAAATTAGTGCTTATTTTTCGATTAAAGATCAAAAATATTCTGGTTATTGTAACCAAATCTAGAACAAAAGGCATATTTAAGCTATTTAAAACAAATTATTGAAAGAGCAAATAAACTTTTTGTTCTATTGTCTGCTGAAAGCATATCATAGAAGAAAAAAAGAAAATTTCAACCAAGAAAAGAAATAGCCAAACATGTTTTACAAGATCAATCTGCAGGAAGAGAAAAGAAGGTAATAATTGTTAGGAAATTTAAGAGTGTTCTTCCAATTATTTATTTTTTTAGGAAGGTTCATAACACATCACTTCTAACATAAATTGCTGTGCCATAATTATTGCCTAATCTAATTTAAAACTCATTTTCTTCTAATGTGTTTGTTATGTGATTGCCATCTCTACATTGCAACATTTTTACTGCATTTGTTTTTCTCCTCTTTTTTAGCTCTCATTTTCTTCTTCTTATTGCTATTGAATTCATCTCTTTTAAAATGAAAACCCCTATTATCTAGCAGCAGCTACAATCAACATTACGAAAGTTAAATGGAAAATAACCTTTACAATTAAACTTTAAAAAGTTTAAAATGATAATAACGTTAATAAACCTTCTAAAGAAAAAAAAAATGCTCTCCTTTCCACCCAGATTTACTTACAACACAAGAGAAGATTTCGTAGACAGTTTAAAATAACAAAAATTTAGCTTGGCTTGATGAAATTTGTCTGATCTTTGTATGATCGGGGATTGATGATCAGTATTAATTTCTTAACAACCAAATTGGAGACATAGAGGAGCTTAATGTTTGTTTTCTCCGTTAGCGAACCTCCCGAATCTCTCGAGCCTAACCCTAGATCTAGATAGCAACCGGATTGGAGACATAGGAGCTTAATCTTTGTTATCTTCCTTAGTGAATCTC
>Ga0302271_10000317_pt1 | contig 46042 bp, 18 predicted proteins | sample III_Bog_N1_1_FD_198767 | JGI IMG/M metagenome (GOLD analysis project Ga0302271, IMG submission 198767) | Peat permafrost microbial communities from Stordalen Mire near Abisko, Sweden - III_Bog_N1_1 | ecosystem: Environmental > Terrestrial > Soil > Wetlands > Peat | place: Sweden: Abisko...
TCTGGTACTTAGAGTTTGGATTCTGTGTGCCTTTTAAATCGACTGGAATCTAACTCAGTCTTGGATTAAATCCTGATTCGAACATCTAACAAATTTAAGTAATAATTAAGTTACTGCTTAAAATATTATTGTTCTATTTTTGTTATATTTCTAGTATTAATCTTTACCTCTTTATTTCTCTCAGGTGATGAGAAATTATTTGGTTAATGAGATCCTCTAATCTGACTATTCAAAATATCTCCATTTTGATTAATAATCTTCACTGGTAATTTTGTCATTTGACTCTCAATCACATTTTTGTTTTTCTTGAAAATGTTTTCCAGCGTCTCCTTCTATTATGTCAAGATCCATGAAATGAATAAAAGATACAAATAACTAATAATAACCCAATTGCGCATTGAAGGATTAAATTACACTGTTGGATATTTTCGCAACGACCAATTAGAAATTATCGCGGAATGTGCTGAGATTGTCTTTGATTAGCTAAGATATGAAAAGTATTAGGTCAAAAATGGATTTAAAATAATATAATTTACATCTGGATGCATTGTGAAGTTAACCAGAGCTTGCTTATGTGGTTCGATGATGTTTTAGTCTTGTTTCACAAGGTATCTTTGAGGATTTGTAGATTTGAACTATTGTTTTCAAAATACAATTTTGCTTATTATTAATGAGTCTTAAACAATTTTGTATGTTTGCTTCGTGATTTTTTATTGCATTCAGTTGTAAAAGATCAACACAGCATTCCTTTACCTTATAAGCGATGTGAAAGTTGCTATCATTAGTCACAGTCATGAGAAAATGCAGATATTTATCTGGAATATAAGGGAATTCGACGCTGCTTTTGCTCAGCTTCACTAAAGTTAAATCTTAGTATCTGCTTTGACTCCTAAATGTTGCAAAGATCTAATATAACTATCTGCTTTTTCTATATGTTTTTTGTTCTCTTTCTAAGGATTTACCCTTGGCTCTAATGCATTTGAATAGCTACTCTCTCTGTATCGTGTGTTTCTTCTTTGTGCTTAAGATCTAACAATATTCCTTGATTGAATTGAAAAAGTTTCTTTTTTTTTCTTTTATCGCTAATTTTTATTCAAGCAGCAATAAACACACTCTGCGTCTCTTTCCCTCAATCTATCTTGTCTGCAAATTGAATCTATGAACACTTTCATGCGAACTCATTCAGATTCTTAATCAGCAAATCAGTTATTTATTTTTTTTAAATTTGTACAAGCATCCTCCCAGAATTCTATCTTTTAAATAGAACCAAAGCTAATTCGAACGTAAAGAGAAAGGATTATGATTATTAGTAAACTTCAGAAGCAGCTTTTCTTGATGAATTTTGATTGGATTTACAATTTAAAATTTAATAGAATAATCTCCTAGTGGATTTCTGGAAATGGAGAAGAGATAAAAAATATTAACAATTAATAGGCATGAAATTGCAAATAAATTTCTTCTATTTTGTAGTTTTGAAGGGGAAAACATTGCAATTAACTTCTAAAAATTACAATATGTAAAGCCTACTTTAAGATAATAACAAAAATGTCAGTCAACACATGAGGAGAAGTAATAAAAAATAGATTTGGAATACATTATCAATGCGTAAACACAAAAATCTCTAGGTATCCTCGATAAGATTCAGAATAATCAAAAATGGTTATTTTACTTCATTGAAGTTTCGATAAAACCCAGCTAAATAACTTTGCAAAGAAATGTGTTTTTTTGGAGATATTTTTTGCGTCGCCCAAAATTAAATTCCTCTCCTCTTTTCTCCACAGACAAACAGGTTTAAAAAATAACTTAGATTTTCCTTCTTTTTGTATTTTTGCCAAGTACATTAGGTTAATAAAGAGACCTGATATTTAATAACAGCCCCCTAAGATATATATTATTAGGAGCTAAAAGCTGGGAACTTAGAGAGTATTCTTCTATTGAAGTTATTAATTGAAGAAACATAAGACTAAAAATCTACGAAATCGAGTGTAAGGAAGGGCAGTACATACAAACAGACAAAAAAAGAAGAAGAAAAGAAAAAAACAAATAGCAGTTGAGTGGTACTAAACAATGAAAGATACCTTCGAGGGAATTTCCTCGGAGAAGATTTTCAGTGCTGCCTACAGGTTCCCCAATCCAGCTGAGGAAACGAGATACTGCAATTACTATCTCAAGGAGCATTCATAGATGATGTACATTATTTATGCTGTTGTCTTTTTTGTAAATTTAAGTCTGGTCTTTCGAATTACCTTCGATGAAGGCTGGCACTATGCATTAATCCCAATTATCATCAACCAAGTCCTCGTTCTGCTTATGCTTTGGACTATCAAGAATCAATTTCCGTTTTATAATCTCCTTTCTGGAATAATTAATGTTGGTTTCGGTGTGGAAATTTTCTGCTACGAGAATCGATTTTCGAGCAATTCCTTAAATAACTACTATCAGTTATGCGGGTTTATAATCTTTGGCGCGCATTCGAATCTGATGCTCAGTAGCTAGCTGCTCTACGATGGCTTAGGCTTTGTATTGAGTTTTATCATTCATTCGTTTAAATTAGCTGAAAAAGATAGAATTGCTGAACTCTTATTGCTGTGGAGTGTCATTCTACTGTCTTTCTACTAGAAATTTTAGCATCATAAATTCACTAGGATACTGTATTTATCGATGTAACAGTCACAAGAGTGGATTGAAGTCATAGAGAATGTCTTACCTTCTGCAGTCATCTCGATTTCGAATAATACTACCAATAATGATTCAACGAATTCTAATAATAACTAACAAAATAACTTCAAGAAACCATCTTCAGTTTCATCTTCCCATCTTCTGAGCAATTGGACTCTTAACCTAGCCAATCAGCAGAGTCGAATAGCATATTAAATTAATGATATGATATCCTTTTCTTGCTTTGCTAATTCTGTGTTAGTTGACACGCGAGAACTTGTTCATGAAGGTATTGTACCTATGCTGGAATTAAATCCACTTCATAGGAATGATTCTTCGAATTTCAGTAAATCCCATAGGTATTCAAGTGTAAAGACAGAGAAATAAATTGATAATATCGATGTGTTCAACTAATTCAGTTTAGGAGGTGTATTTTAAGACAAAACGCAGATCAATAATATAACAAACGTCAACAAAAAGCTAAGTAAAATTAGTAATTCAACATTTCAACAGTAATCTAATTAAAATCTGAATAACCCCTAAGATAAGCCTAATTCGAATGTCTTTTTAAATAACCCAAATAATACCAACAATAACAACTCATTGACAATAAGTACTGGGTAATAAGGAAATTAGCGGAAATTATCTTTAAAATAAAATTAGTTGCCAGTGCTACCATAAGATATTCCTCAGTAGAATTCGAAAAAGAATTCAATTTCTACAGGTTTAATCCCTCTTTCTTTCCCTATTCCAGAGTTGAAGGTGAATAATTCATCGGAACATTTTCAATATTTTTTGAATCCTACAGGAGGATAAGGATAAGGTAATTCTTCCGCAGCTATTATTTAGCCAAATTCAGCAGCTGAACTTGGATAATAAATGGCAACTACTATGGCAGTAGGTGGAACACCTTTGCTTAACGAAAAAAGCTCATAATTATAAACTGATAATAATCTTGGAATAAACACAATTAAATTTCATTCTACGATGAGCATGAATGCAGATCTAAACAATTAGTAGATTACATTGTTTAAGTAACTCTAATGGATGTACGATGATTGGGAACGAACCAAGGAATAACCTAGTGAGTAAAATAAGTTTTTGATTTGGAAATTCAATGGGAAATATTATCCAAAGCTTTTGCAGGAAGAAAAAGAACAAATCAAAATTGGGATTGAATAGAGTCATCATGAAGATAAAGGGGAATTCTCTAAAATTAATTAAAAATTAGATAAACTCAAGGGGGAGATCAATATTAACAGTAATAATAGTAATAAAAAGGATATAATAACATCAGGTAAAAAACCAGAAGAATAAGGAGAAGAAGCTATTGCAGTTTAGATCAAAGTCTGTGGATTTCGTGGCAGAATAACAAGGCTAGTTTTATGTGTTGACGACATAAGTGTATCTGAAAAAATATAAGTTTATCGTTCTTAAGATAAATATAAAGATCTAATTCTAGCCAATGTTGCGCATGATCTAAGACAACCTCTGAATACTCTCAACTACACCATAACCGAAGCAAAAGATTAGCTTTAAAGATGTTAAAATGCTTCTGATCATTCCTAAGAAACCTTATAAAGTTTAATGGAACTGCTAGAAATGGCAGATGTCACAGGAAGTAGTCTAAAATACTTAATCAACGATATACTCGATCATGCAAAGTTAAAAGAAGGCAAACTTCAAGTTAACTTTGGGAAATGTTCCCTGCTGAAGATCACTTAATTCACTTAGAAAATGTTTGAATTCGCGTTTAAAGAACGAGGGATACGATTTAGAGTCTTAAACATCGCTAATATCGATTAGATCTTCACTGATTAGCAGCGACTTCAGTAGATAATTCTGAATTTAATCTCAAATGCAATTAAATTCACACCCGCAAATAAATACATTATTCTACAAATCACGAAAGTTCACAAGATAGTACGAGATAAACAAGTGTCGCTTATCAAAATCATGGTTATGGATTAAGGATGTGGAATGTCACAAGAGCAGCTAAACTAAATATTTGCACCATATGTGAGTTTCAATCATTAGAATTTAAATATCGAAGGCATTGGATTAGGTTTGCATATTTGTAAATCAATCATTGGATTGCTTGGACCATATCCGAAATTGTATGTGAAATCGAAAGTGCAATAAGGAACGAAGTTTTTCTTCTACATTTATCATTAGTTCAGGAAAAATGCAGCAACTCAAGAGAAAATAATAACACCACCAACTGCTTCGTTTCCTCCTCCTGTTTTAGTAAACATTATGATTCGATTAACTTATATATATTTTAACATAATGCGTTTTTAAAAAAAAAGTAAATTCCAAAGGTTTCCGATGATGAAGGTGTAAGAACTCCTATACTACCTGGAATAAGAGACACATCGAATGAAGAGAATCACGAAAAGGATAAAAATATTAATGATCTTGTTTTAATTAACACAAATACTAATAATAATAATCCTGAAAACAATTAAACATTTAAGGATGCGAATATTCCCTCCAAACTAGAGAAGGATACAGATAAAAAAGATGGTTATTCCCTTGAGCTTAGTGGCTTAAATGAAGTAGTTGAAAAAAAGCGTGCAATGAGCATCGTTGAACATGAAGAAAAGGATATATTTAGTTACTAATCGTTTTAAGGAAATGAGAACAAAAAAAGCAATGACATCAATTCAGAGCACGATGATGATGATTAAAACTCTGAATTAAATATGACTTCTCTTGTAATGTAATTACCGGATATCGATGAAAATGAATATAACTACCAGTAAGATCATATCGATGGGATGTCACGTTCTAATTTAATAGATAGATATGGATAAACAGGTGAAATGACTCCAATCACAGTTCTTAACACAAATCGATTAATAGATTTAACTCAAAGAACCTTTACAGAATTACCTAGCGATCATCCTTTGAATCCACCATCTTTCAACTCACATGAACCAAAAGATGTACATTAACGTTTACTGAGAAGAAGCAGCAGCAGCAACCTTGATTTATCTGATATTTCTGTTCATCACTTGACGCACACAATCATACATAAATAGCGAATAGAATACACGAATGAAGATCATTTTTAGTAAAATAGCAGTTCCTAGTAGATAATCAACCATAATAATAACAATAATAGCGAGAATTGTAAAACTCCCAATGCAAATGCAAGAAATGACAGTTAGTAGTCTAATTAAAATACTAAATTGTTTTTGTAGAATAATTCGTTTTTCAATAATAAATTAAATCAAAATATTCCTGGCGATCACAAGCCATTTGAATTCAACACAGATGGTCTGATTGTGAATTCAACTTTAAATTAGGATTCTAACGTTTGCAACTTTGCTAACAATGTATCCTCAACTGGCAAGAACATCCAAGGTTCTAACTCATAATTCATGGTGTTTAAGAATATCTTAACTACCTCAAAACCAATCTTCTAATCGCATTATCAAAACTCAACTTAGTCCGCAAAATAAATCTAAGTCTCATAGCAAACAACTTAACCGTAATCGCATCAAATCCCAATTAGTTCAATCTCCTCCAATACAAATAATAGCTTGTATAGCTTTGGTAATCCTAAAATATCATCGATTAATGTGAATCAAAAGAGCACTTCACATGGGATAGAAGATCATAATCAGCAATAGTAATCGCTTCTTAAAATTGCAGATATGGTGTAAACCTAATCTAGTCAGAAGAAATCAATGCAAAGTGGATCAATAAATAAAGTAATCTTGAATAATAGCAAGACCAACAGTAAAACTAATACAAATAGCATTCCTAGAAATCTAAGAGAAATGCCTTTTTTATCACGGAGAGTTAGTTCTTGCAGTGGTAGTTTAATCTAAGTTCAAAAAGAAGAGCTTCAGGTGTTGATTGCAGATGATGATTCGTATTCAATTTAGATTCTTAAGATGATGCTAAAAAAATCAGGTTAATTCTCATTTATCACGAAAGAAGTCTTTAATGGGAGTGATTCATTGAATGAATTTATCCGTCGAAACAAGCCTGAATCAAAAAAGCCATTTGTATTGGTGATCACTGATATAAATATGCCGATAATGGACGGAATAGAAGCTACTAATAAAATGAGAAAAGCTATTTTGGATTAAAAATGCCATACAGCTATTTTTATAGGAATCTCTGGGATAGATTCAGATCGAATAGCATTAGATCCATAACTCTCTGCAGAATATAAAGTTTTTGATGTTGTACTCTCCAAGCCACTCTAAGAATAAGCTATTATTAATGCAATTAATTAAAATTTTCTAGGGTTTTACTGAACAACAATATGGTTTAAGGTAATTAATAATAAAAGTGCCTTCACTCGAAGTTAATGCAACTAAGTCATCCACTCTTTCTCTCTTTCTTTTCTCAAATCCTTCAATGTATTTTTTAATATCTTTTTCTGATAAAAAAAGTTGGATTTTCAAGAAAAATATTTACTAAAAATATCATCACAATGTATTTTCATAGAGATTAAACTGAAACTTTAAAAATCTAAAAATTGTTTTAAAAAATAGCCTATTTCCAATTCAAATATATTCAAGTGTGATTGATTTATGGCTTGATTCTAATTAAATTAGATTCATTCAAAAAAAGATAAGCGCTGAAAATTAATTATTTAATTATCTCCCTCTTCGAAAGTTCTATTTCTAGTTTCTAAACTAAAAAAGCATTTTTAGATATTATTGTTATTGCACTCAGCACTGAAAAGAATAATATTTCTCCTAATATGCAGGTAACTCGCTCTAACATCATGGAGACAGCTCCAATCTTATTAAAGAAGATCAAAGAAGCTCATTTCATAGCACTTGATTTCGAAATGACTGGCCTGAATCGATCAGAACTCCTTCGAAATAATGGGTTTGATACTGTAAACTCCAAAATTCATATCTTTCTTTGAATTCTCATTTCAAAAATCAATCGCTCGAGTTAGCTAACCATTTCATTTAACTTTTAGATTTAGCAGCGATATTGGAAAACAAAGGAAAGTGTCTCAGTTTTTCAGCCAATTCAACTAGGATTGTGTGCGTTTCATGTTCATTCCTCCGATCAGTATTTCAATACTTTGCTTTAATGATACTTTAAATGACCACAATATATTGTTTTTGATAAAGCAGCATTGAAGCTAGCCCCTTCAATATTTATTTGTAGTAATATACTGAAAATGGGAGATCAGATAAGCTCTTCTTATACAGTGTAAGAGCAATTTAAACTATGTTAGATTGCCTACTTGTGTTCTGATATCTATATTTTGTTTTATTTGTGTAGTCTTCTGCAATCAATTTCTTAACAGAGCACAAGATGAATTTCAATCAAGTCTTCAACAATGGTAACTAGAATTTCTTATTCTTCATCTCTAACAAGTTTTTCTTGTGTCTCTAAGATCATTCTATCACATAAACATGTTTATTTATATGTTTTATCAAAAAGGAGTGTATTTCTTCTCTAAGGAATAGCAATAGCAGATGGAATCCTACAAGACTCTGCAAGAATCAAGAAACAATATTTTAAAAAGTGCACAGGATTCCATAGGACAACATCTCAAAGATTTCTTGACTCTCAATGATGCCACTGTATTAGCACATTTTTGATATGTTTTGCAAAGATAAAACAGCTTTTAAATAGATAGAACTATTCATGACAAACGCAAAAAGGAAAAAAATAGAATTCCCTCTGTATGAAACAAGATTTCCATCGTTCTTCAAAAGCTTCTAAACACATGTACAAAAAAAGCATGCTAAAGTTATTGACATTCCATGATGTGATATCCCATTCGAGGTTGCTAAAATATGAACATTAATTTTGATTTCTTTGGAACTACAAGATTGAGAAGAAATATCCAGATTAAGAATTTAAAATAGAATATGATACAGAAAAACCATTTTTAAGAAGGAAAATTATGATTCAGAAATAATCAAAATCAGATAATTCAACTCAGTCAGCAGATTCAAAGGATAAGTCTTCTGTAGTTGCTGCTAATGCTCCTGTAATCTACGAGCCTTATGAGAAAATGGATTTTAATTTCAGAGGAGTGATCGAAGAAATCAGCAATCGAAAAATTCCTATTATTGTCCACAATGGATTCGTTGATATTCTCCATGTAAAATAATTCTTAAACTTAAAAAAAATATAGAATAATAGTTCTTCCTGTTTGTTGCATATCATCTTTGATTTGGAACTAATTTCTTTGCTTTTAGTTGTATGATAAGTTCTTTTGGAGCTTACCTGAAGGCTGCTGTGAATACAAGAAATCGATGAATGCTCTTTTTCCATAAATAATAGACACCAAATTAGTAATTCAATCGTCTCAGAAGTTATCTACTGAAGTGGGTCATTAGAGTGATTTGAGGAATTGCTTTGAGAAAATGTTGAAATACAAGGACATACAAACGAGCATAAAAATATCTTAGGAGAAATCAACTGATCAGCAGGAAGAGAAAAAGAATCAAGATAATCTTGAAGAAGGAAAAAAACAAAATGAAGAAGAAGGCATGTTCAGTAATTACTAATTGAACGGGTTAAAGGAAAGTGATAAGAGTCACGAGGCAGGTTACGATGCTTTGATGACAGGTTATGTGTTTTTCAAATCTTTACAGTTACTAGGACTAATTTCTCCAACGAATCCTCAAATTCTCCCTTAACAATTCGACTACTTTGTGAATCGTCTCAATCTTTCAAGTTTATAGACAACATTTGATCTGAAGGAGAATAAAAATGCTTCAAATGACGATAAAAGCGTTGATGTGTTTTATGTCAGGCAACTGAATACTACAGAACCTCAAGTAATTCTATTATTTTTAGGGAATATTTTGTCTCATTTATTTGTTATTTTACAATTTCATGCAGAATAAGACATTGCAAGATTTCTTCACCTAGTAATTTGGTAACTGTAAAGTTTATTCAATTGGAAGCAGCATCGAGTAGGAGTACTTCGTGAGTTCAAATGACAAGAATAAATTCAAATATTTCGAGGACAAACTGCTCAAGGAATTTCAAGGCGTTGATGTATTCATACATGATGGGAAATATTTCTAAATCAAAACATATGCGAGATATCTATCGGATTTATCGAAAACAGTCAAGGGTAAAGAAAAGAACTAAAATAATTTTGAACTTTTATTTAAATACGTTTTCCAGTTATCATTATGACAAATCATTAAAGTGCATGACTTTTTCTTATTTAAACAAAGAGGACAGATTTATGAAGATTAAGAATATGGATCCCGTTCTGGATGCCTTGAACGCTGGATGATCATACTATTACAATCTTAGTTGGTTGTATTTTCTAAGAATCGTTCAAAAAGAAGAAAAAACAAGAAACAATGGAACTTTTGTTAGGAATAAAATTTAATTTTCAAACCATCTAAACATTAATAAGTCTTTAGTTTTTTGGTTTGTTTTTTAATTTCATTCGATAATGTATTTAATAACTCTTTATTTAAGAAAAAAACGATAAATTAATAATAGTGAACAGAATACAATAATATTAAGAGTGAAACGCTTAAAATAAAACAAAAAATATAAATATTTTATGAAGCCATCACAGTCCGTATCACAGAAAATTGGTGATAAAAAGAGCAAAGTTGTTGTGGTTGCACCGAATCCAAGTGCGAAGGCATAACCAGCGGAAGATGCAACTACAACAATGCAGAGAGGGTCGAAAGTTATTTTAGAAGCATTGGTAAAGGAGCAAGAAGATGCTCGAAAGCCTGTGGAGATAGCACAATCGTTGCATGAATTATTGAGTAGATTTATGCACTTAAAGTGCTGGGAACATGGCGTCAGAGAGTTTGATCATATTTGTGTGAATAAACTCTGTAAGTTTTAGGATATTTTACTTTGCTCGAAGTGCATAATTTAAGATGAGCGACATGTGTGCTCTTGCAAGAACGATTTGAACTCGTTGGAGGAATATGTCCCAAAGAAGGTAGAGTAATTGTCTGGGAAAAGAGAACAAGAGAAACTAGATGTTTTGAAAGGGGAAGTTAAGGAAGTTGAAGTGAATGTCTAGCATAAGATTGACGAAATGAGACATCAAATTGAAGAAGATATCAAAGAAATCACAGGAAGTGTGGCTTCTCTCTGCGAGGAGCTCAAGAAATGTCTCTTGAAATAAGTTGAATAGTATGAAAAAGAATAAAAAAGCAAGGTGAGTGAGTTCAACGATAGGATCAAGGCTAGCATGGACAGTATCTTAAAAGACGGTAAAGCTGTTGAGAATGAATTCAAGTAGATATTAACAAACAACTTCGATCTGACTAACAAATGTTAAGTCAGCGAATTCATGAAATCTGTTCGTTAGAAAACAAATAAGTTTGCCGTAGAAACGTATGTGAAGTAAGAACAAGATGAACTAGAGAATTTCAAGTTCGATTTGTAAAACAATTAATATTATAAAAGACTCAAAGTCAAAGAGTTATCGACACTCATTTATCAAGCGCTTTAATCGCCTTTACAGGAAGCATAATTGAGAATTGAAAATAATGCCTCGAAGGGGGATAATAAGAAGAATAATAAAATGCCAGCTAATTTAACGGGAAGCTAATTCACTTAACAATTATAACTCCAGTAGACTCAAATGAAGTAATAGCAGCAGCAACAACAACAGACCTTGCGAGGATCTGCAAGTGCTATGAACTTCAAAGCTAGCTAGGTATCTTAATTCTCCTCTGATGTCAAAACTGGATGCATTCTCGATTTTGAGAGGCTAAACTTGCAGGCGATTCCAAAGACTCCTGTTTTAGGGGAGGACATCGTTGAATTATTGAACTGCAGTGACAAGAAACATATTGTTGTGAAGCTTTAAGGTGATGACACAAAAGATCCTAAGATAAGTTCATAGATGTGCAGTATCTAACAGCGAGCATTGATGGCTACTGATCATAAGCTACCTGTGAATTCTCTCGCCGTAATTAACGATCACTGCTTTGCTACAACGAGCAATGACTAAAAAATGAAAATTTGGGGATTCACTTAGAATTACGTTATTCATTTGAAAGCGAGCATTTAACTTCCTGACCTAGGACTGTAGATTGCATTCCATAAGCCATCTCAGCGATTATTTGTCGCAGCTGCAAAGGGAAGTGTGTTTGTTTATGATTTCAATCAAACAATTAACGAACTCACTCTTCAAGCTGAACACAAAGGACATTTGAGTACAGTTAGAAATCTGGCGTTTTTACCTGGAAAGCTGTTTACTCTTTCATATGATAAGACCTTCAAAGTTTGGGATATTTCTTCTTCAAACAGCAATCAAATTAGTAGCATATCTTCAACTGATTTACCTGCAGACGAGGATTGCAAATTTTTTGAAATAAATCAATTCTATGTAATTGTTGGAGCTATTTCAGGAAATGCTCTAGTGTATGCAAAAGAGGAATCAATCAAGGGAAGTTCAGGAGAATAATAAGATTAGGAGTAAATACAATTATAGCAATCCAAGTAGTAAAATGAATACTAATATCGACTTCAGAACAGAGTCCATTGCTCCAAAGAAAAAGTAACGGCAATAATTCTTGGCACAAAGAATCCACACATAGCATATATTGGAAGTGGAAATGGGACAATAACTATCCTCGATCTCGCTAACCAAACTGTCACATTTAAGTTCAGACACCTCCACAAGCAAAGAATTGCTAGTCTCAATCTCTTCGAAGATAATTACTTATTGGCGATAAGTTGGGATGGAATAGTTAACTTGTATGAAATAAACTCAAGGACTATCATCTCTACCACCAAATACACTTTAGCTAACGATGAGAAAAAGCACTCCGATGGTGCTACTGCTAAAGTTGCTCTTGTTGATACTAATAAATTTCACATATTGACATATGGAAATAATGATAGGTAAATACAACTTTTTTCACTTTAGCTTTCAGATACACATAAGCTATCTGAATCTTGCATAAAGCAACCATAATAATCGCAGCAAATGTAGCAATAGAAATGAAAAATTTTTGATAACTGTGTGTTTGTTTGAATGTCATTCATTTCATTTTGCTAAACTGTTAAAAATTTATTAAAAGTTTGATCATAAATTGTTAAAAATTGTTGTTGAATGGCATTGTTCAATCTGTTATTTTGTGTCTTTTGCGGGTGGTACAACGTATAAATCAAATGAAAACAACTTAGTCTTTCATCAAAGGAGAAACAATTTCATTTCTTTTTCTGTACTTTCCATTGGAAAACGCAGTTGTCTTCTCCACCTGTTGTAATGAGATAGTCATCTTATTTAGAGAATTTCACATTCGTAACATGACTGGAGTGCCCTTTGCCGATAAGTGGTTTTGATCCTTTTTTGATGCAAGGATATCTAAATATTTTCACTTAGGATTCATCGTCGCATGTAGCAACGAGATAGTAATTGTCAGGAGGAGTGTCAACACCTGAATAAGAACCATTGCTTCTGTCGACTGCGTTTATGTCCGTTCCATCAGCTCCTTCAGGCCATATTCCTTAGACCTTGAAAAATTAACAATAATAAATAAAATGTGTTAGTGTTTTTTTTCTTCATTTATTGAGATCATTGCTCCAAATTTTACTGGCCATCCAAGTGTAGCAGTCCAAGTGCTCCAAGGTTCATCTCTGAATTGTGTTGCTCCTGAAGTGATTTACTTTCCTGTATTGATATCCCAGAAGAGCAGTTCATAAGCCCCGCAATTTGAGTGGAGATTATTTCCATCCAGAGAAAAGTCCAAATGGGTGATGTACGAAGAGTGCTTCTTCAAAGGTCGAATCTTCTACTTAAGATCAATAGCTTGAAGAATATAGATAGCGTTATCATGTGATCCTGCTGCGACAACACTGCCATCAGGAGAGAACTTCAAATCTGATATCCACTCCTTCGCTTGCTTTGTGATAGCCTACTGAGTGAGATTAGGGTCATATAATCTGACTGTACCATCTTTGAATCCAACTCCCACGAATCCATCACAACTTACGCCCACACAGCGACCCTAAAATACATCAAACAAACAGGTAACCATTGTAATATATATCTTTCTCTATTTCTTTACTTAAACAGAATCTGCAAGATCTCCAGTTTAGGAATTAATTGCAACTTCAATTCCTGATGCATCTAAGTTAGTTTTAATGCACTTTTCTTGTTTTCTCTAGCTGATAGACCATAACCTAAGTGTTCCATCGTCAGATGCAGTGTAGAAATGATCCTCGTTCATAGGAGATGTTGAAAGTCCCCATATTTCATTGGTTTATTTCTTGTTAGGTGTGTAATGCCCTTTGATGACGCTTTTGGGGGCAGTGAACTTGGTAGTTGCAGATATCTTTGCATCTTTGGTAGACAATTCATATATCTCAGAGGCATATGTACCAATAATTATGTTCTTCATGTCAGATGATACACCAACTGCTCTAACTTCAGGACATTGACTTGGCATATTAGGCCCTCTTAATACTTCTTCTAAAAGTATCTTTGCTACAACGTTGTAACTTTTATCAAGCACTAACACTTTATAATCTCTTCCGCCTGTGAAGATTCTTTGAAAAAAAAACAAAAATTAAAGTGAGTTTGGGAACATAGAATACTCTAAAATCTGATATTTATTGATCTCATTACGTGCTATTTTGAACGAAGATACTGTCGATTGCTTTATCGTGAAGTTTCTTGAAAGTAGCTAACGATGATCCTTTGAAAACCTGCAGCGATCCATCCATCGCTCCGCATAAATAATCATCTCCATTTGTGTTGATTGTGAGGAGAATATTCGAGCAGGGGCTCTTATCCCAGCTCCCTTTTGTCCCTTTTAAGCTAGTGGAAGAGGCATTCCATAGTTTAAAGTGCTTAATTCCTGCTGTAGCAAATTCCTTTTAAAGAAAAAAATTAAACTTTAATTTCAATTTGTAAATAGTTTTGTAATTTACGATTTCGTTTCGCCACTTGATGCTTGTGACTACATCTGGACCTGATTTCTCAAGAAGAATCTATACACCACCACTCTTGCTCTTAGCGTTGATATCAAACAGAGCGATTTCATGATTAGTATCGATGGCAACGGCAGCTAGTTTATCACCACTTGGAGTAAAAGCTAAAGCAGCAATTCCGTTTTTCAAGTTTCCTTTGAAGAAACACAGAGATAGGAGGGTATTGCTATCCCATACATAAATTGATGGTTTAGCTCCAATTTACCCAGTTGCTACTCTTACACCATCTGGATGAACATCCATAGCTGTAATATCATCATTATGACCTTGGAAGAATCTTCAAAGGGTAAATTATATTAAATATCATGAGAAAACGAATACTCAAGAGCTGATTTCTTACCTTTAAGTGTTTGTGGCTATGTCCATCACAATACCTAGAGCAGCAGCATTGTAGACGATATTTCCTGATTTCAAATATCTAATATTGTCTCTGCAATCTTTAGCACGATAGCCATATACGAAATCTAATGAGAGCGAAATGGGTGGTTCCTTTGATTGATTGAGAGCGTCTTTATAATAATTGGAAGGTTCTTTCAAAGCACCAAGCCAAGGTTTCACAGCCCTTTAGGATAAAAATAAACAATATTATTCATTTTCAAATTAATTTTTTTACTTAAAAAACAAAAATATTTATTCAAATTTTTACATGAATTCATCTCCCTTGTCAGCATCTTCAGCTCCAAAAATATCATCTGATTCTTCTTAAGGTTGCTGCTTCGCTGTCTATTACTTCCCGAATTTATTCTTTTTCTCTTTTTGTTTAACTACACCAATATCTTCATCGTCAAACTCTTCCACAAACTCACTGTTTGCTAGTTTACTGCTACCTTGTTTTTTGTCTTCTTCTTATCCAGCTACACCATCAACATTCCAGACTAAGATTGTCTTATCATTTCCACCAGTGGAGATCAAAAATCTATCATCTGATGTAAACTTCACTCGAGTAACATGTGCAGAATGACCAAGATATGTTTGACGAGATTATCTCGGTGCACAAGCTGGGTAAGTGAATAGATTGACTTTGCCAAAATCATCACCAGTTGCAATCACCTTCTTATTCGATGAACAAACACAACTGTTAACATCGATACCATCAGCTCCAGGGAAGATTCCTTTGACGAACCATCCTAGAGTGCATGTCCAAGTACTCCAATCTTCTTCGCTGCATGTGCTAGAAGCTACATCTTTCTTTTAGTTGAGACTAATAAATTTCAACTCATATGCTTCAGAATTCGCAACGATTTTGTCACTTCCAATGTTCCAATCCAAGTGAGTTAACGATGATGTCAAGCCTGTGAAAAAGTAGAACAATTAGTTGACAAGGATATTTGAAAAGAAGAGAATATTTGTGTTGTTGTTATTGTAATTTTGAAGAAAAGCAAACATACCAGCATTAATGGAGGCAAAATAGTCAATAGATTTAGAAGATCCATCTTTGCCATCTTTAATCTCAAAGATTTCTATCGTCGAAGGTCCTCCGTGTGCACCAAAGGCAACATATTTTTCATTTGGAGAGAATTTAATATCTTCAATCCAGTTGATAAGTTTCTTGGCGTTGGTTTACTTAGTGAACTTGCTCGCTGGAAAAAAACAAAAGAAAATGGTTAGATCAGTTAATTTTTTTCAAAACGAACCCACATACTTTGTTAAGCTAATTTATTCAGCTAAGTATCGAACAGAATGATTTGTCCAAACGTATCGCCCGCAACGATCATATTCCCTGAGCTAGGTGCCCAGTCAAGAGCTCTTACATCGTTAGGTAGTTGTTCTGTGCAGTGTTCAATCTTCTAAGATGCGATATCCCATATTCTGATAGTTTTATCTCCACCGCAGGTAGCGAATCTAAGAGATTTTGGATCGACAGCACATCCCCAGAGTTCACCTTCGAAATGGCTGTCTTAGATCTTTTCGGCATTCATTCCAATTTTATTTGTGAAAATCTCACCACTGCGAGTACCAATCAAGAACTAGTCCTGTTTTGCATCGACTGCTAGTGAGATGATACCGTGATCGAGTAGTTTGCTTTGAAGAGCATTCAAGTCTAGCAAAAAGTTATTCTCTTGCACAATGTTGTTGGCATCAACTTTCCAACGTAAGATTCTTCCATCATAACCACCACTAAAGACAAAAGTCTCCTTGCTGCCTTATTCTAAAGGAAAATTGTAAACAAACCATATGATAAACAAACTCATTCTCATAAGGAATTTGTTATTGAAATACTTGCATTCATAGCCACGACGCTACCAATAGGTTTTTAATGTGCCTAAACAGCTTTGGAAGAAATATTTCCATTCCAACCAACTAGTCTTCCATCGTTAGTTCCAGAAACGACAACTCCATTGTTTGCACATAACGTTAAGCAATTTATCTATGAGAATGGATTCAAACCAGTGCCTGATTTAGCTGAACAAAGCAATAACCAACGTTAATTTTAAGATATTTTTAAATAAAATGATTAAAAAATAGCATAAAAATATGATTTACATGTGAGATTTCTGCCTTGAATATTCCAGAATTTGATATGCTTTGCACCGCATGTAACGAACTCATTAGAATTCTTCCAGATAATTGCACTAACAGATGCTTTATCAACTTTTGAGTTGCATAACATTCTCGATTACTGCCAGTCATAGACAGCAAGAGAATGGTCGCTGTCATCACCAATAGTTAGGAGATAGTTCCCGTCAGGAGAGAATTCTAAGTATGTCACTGCTTTAGTGTGGAAGTCGCTTAATTGACTTAAAATCTATTATAAAAAAATAATAATTGTATTCTCTAATATTCCAAAGTTCTTTTGAATATCAATATACCTGTTTGGTATCAGCATCCCAAATGAAAATATCAATCAGGTTTGCTTTTGCTTTCGATGCGACTTACCCAGTCGCAACTATGTTCGCTTTAGGGTGAACTGCTAGTGACACAATTTCTTCTTCGTGTTTTACGAAGAATGATTGATCTTTTTTATTCTCCAACACGACACCGACGCCTGCTGCAGGATACACGATCTTTTAGTTTGGGAGGAATTTTAACAGATTCCTAGCATCGCCAGTGGAAGTCTTACACTTGAATCCAAATACATGGTTCAAACCAAGCTAAGCAGAAGGAAGGATATTAAATTTCTTCTCTTCAATGGTTCGATACTATTCAGGGACACTTAGCATGAGTTGACCTAAGTATGGCTTGATTGCTCCTGATTAGTCACCATCATCTTGTGCTTCCTCCTATTCTTAGTTGTTTTAATCTTTGGAATCTCCCTGTTTTTATCATAAAGAATTTCATTATTGAACATGTAAATATGATCTTATTACTTGGTTAAGATCAGCTTGTAGTTCCTATGCAGCGATGTCATACTCAAACTTCCATTGTATTATGGATTTTTCAGCTCCACCTACTGAGACAACATACTGATCATTTAGCACAAACTTAACTTTAGAGACATGTGAAGCATGCCCTGAGTATTTATTGAATGCCTAGTTGTTATTCGTACAAGGATATCTAAATGCCTTAACCTTACTGAAATCATCTCCAGTTACGATTACATTCACACTTGAAGCTAAATCTATTGTGTTGATGTCTCCTCCATTCGAACAAGGTGGCCAGATCCCTTGCACGTAATATCCATAGATGCACGTTTATGTTTTCCATTTGACATCGTAGATGAGTTTATAATCGAGGATTTACTTTCCAACTGCACCAGCTTTGTTTTTCTCGACAAGATCGAAGAACAGTAGTTCACATCCTGCATTGTTGCATTGAATTATCTTCCGATTGTCATTTGAAAAATCAATGTGCGTCACAGGTGTAGTTGATCCTCGAATCTTAGCTGTTTGCTTGAAATGATTTTTAGAATCATAAACTAACAGTTCACATGATGGTTCAGCGTATGCTACAACCATTGTTTCACCATCGGGGGAGAATTTTAAGCAAGTCACAGCTCTATCTCTATCTTTCAAGCTGAATATCACAACGAGACTCTTAGGATCGACAATCAAAACAGTGCCATTAATGCATCCAACAGCTAAGTACTTTCCGTTCGCTGCAAGATCGATGCATTTAGCAGGGAAATCTAATTTAGTGCTTTACGACAAAATGCATCTTTCAATATTCCAGCAAGCGAGCATAGTATCTTCACCGACAGTGTAGAAATAACTACTAGATGGCTGCGTAGCTAGACCATATAATTCACCCTCCCAGTGTCCATTGCATACTACTTTATGCCTATTGCTTGAGTAGGAATATTCTACAATCTCTGATCCACGTGTACCAAAGACTAATTGTTCCTAGGTATCATCCTCAGCAACCGCTACGATTCTACTCGAATACAACTTCAGATTCTTTACATCGACCTTTTGCAATATCTTCAGCTGAGAATCCCAGATAAATATGAATCCGTCTCTGCCTGCTGTGATTATTCCTTTTTTCTCTTAATTATATCAAAGAAAGTAATTCATAAAATAACAACTCATTTATCTAAATAATTATTATTTATTACCTCCTTCACGCGAGTTGATGGCTGTAACTGGTCCTGTATGTGCTTGCACAGCTGAATGGAATTTACTATTCTTCCAGAGATATAGGCTACCTTTGAACATCCCTGTGACGAGGTTATTATCTATCAGCCCAATGCACAGACAAGACTAAGGAGGATTACTCTAGCTCCAGACTCCTTTGCTAACTTTAGCTATTCCCGATTCAAAAGTCACAAAGAGGATATCGTTCATGCACGCAGCGATTAGAATCTTCCCTGCTTTGTCAAAGCGAATGTCGAATACTGGTTTGTCAGTTAATTTCCCAGTCGCAATCAGACCATCACCACTTCCTTTCTTAGGCTACGAGAAATTGCGCTGCAGAGAACTAATCAACAACAACATAATAACCATAAATTAAGATAAAAATATGCTCGATATATTATAAATATAAGATTAGTTCTTACGCTTTATCAACATCATAGAAAACTACTGAGCTTTCTGATTCCAGAGACACGGCAGCAACTTTTTTCCCATCTGAGCTTATCGCAACATTGCTGATACCGTTTCTGAGCACTCCTTTGAAGATCGCCTTGGATTCAAGAGTAATTGAGTCCCATACACACAGTAAAGGATTAGCTCCTAATTACCCTGTAACGACTGTATTTCCATTGATATCAAGACATGTAATGTCATCAGTGTGCTCTTGATAAAAAGATTAGCTACTGCCTCCTTGTTTCTAGACTATTCCGAGTGCTGCCACATGATAGACAATACTCTTCTGAGAATTGATTTTAATATTATTTCGTGTGTCATAGCATCGATACCCGTAAACATGATGGATTGACATATTCACTGGAGGTGCGCTGCTGTCGACTATTAATAAACAAAGTTACATACAATTTCTCAAACAAAATCTAAAATATAACGTCCACCACTTACATTTAATGACTCTTTCATCTGGTCTGACTGTATTGCTGATAATTTTCTACCAATATTTTTACTCCTTATTTGTCATTTTATCTTCACTGATTTGCTTCTCATATGCGAGTTTTTCTTCTTCAGTGACATAACTATGCTCTATGCCATTTTTAATTCGTTCGATTCTGTCATCTCTGTCAGCATTCATCTTATCTAACTCTTCTTCAAGATCAGAATCAGCTTCTGGAACATCTGAACTACCTCCGAAATCAGCACGCAAGTCTTCCTTCGAAATTAGACCATAACTAGTGAGCATTTTCAGAATATCAGGGTCTTTTGACATGAATGATTAGAATTCATGGAGGGAAACACTTCCGTCTTTGTTGGTATCATATTTCGCTAAGATATCTTTGGATTTAGTTTCTGCTTGTGCAATAGTCGTTTCTTCTTTTCCGCACATCGCATTTAACGCAGACATAGTAGTTTTTAAGCAAATCACAAGCTCATTTTGAGTGATTGTCTTGTTTTTGTCAAAATCGTACAAGTTGAAAATCAGCTCAGCTTTCTTGAGAAGAGTCGCTTAAGAGAGCAATGCCAACGCGGAGACGAACTCATAGGAATCTATTTTGCCACTTGAATCAGTATCAAAATACTCAAATATCTAAGCGATACAACAAAAATGTTGATAACAATGCAGGAGAGAGTACTAAAATCGAAATCGAAAATAACAAAAAACTAAAACATAATATCATACCCTATCAATTTCCTTAGGAGGAATCTTCATGAGCTTCCCAAACTACTCTTTGGAGATTGTCAAATCCTCATCTGCCATCAAATCGAACTTTTCTCTGAAGAAACGTTTAAACCAACAAAACATGATGAAATTCTCCCTCTTCATCTTTAACGCGCTTCTTCAAAATGTCTAAAACTGTATTCAAACCTTATGATATCGACTTGACCAGGAGAGAAGCAAGAGTATTTCTTCATTGCTTCTAAGTCATTGTACTTCCCTGTTGATGCCTCGTTTCCCATATGCTTTTGTTTATCCACTGAAAAATATCAGAGCAGTTTCACCTTATTATTTTAAAAAATCTATTGTTTATTCTTTTTCGATAATCTCTCTTCTCCCAAGCTTGCTCTCACAAACACTTTTGATTTACTACATAATTTTATTGCTACTATACAAAGTTATCTCAACCGTTTTAACTTCTCCAATAATCAGTTTCAACCTCAATCTTGAAATTCGAATGGGTAAAGAACATCATCATCGTCATCATCTTAGATAACCCTTCAATGACAAAAATATTATCCTTTAGTATTATATTTCACATGAAATACGCTTAATATTATTATGTACATTGATTCATCAAGGGATAATAAGAGTGATGATTCTCTCTGATAGACTCCTTTTTGAATTAAAGAACAATAAATATATAATTTCTCTCTCTGTAATTTTAGGAAATGAATAATTCAGACAATAGAGAAAATAATAACATTTTCTTACAAACTTAAGAAAATCGCTCATTCTACAAAGGATTACTCAGTTTAAATCAAACAAAAAAGAATATTAAATTGAATAAACTCGCATTTTTTAACTCTCTTTCTCATACTTAAACAGAGAGAGAAAGGATATTGATATCTATTTCTGCATCAAGAATCAGCTCTACTTTTACTCTTTTCAAAAAACTCAAAGTTCTTCTTATTTCTTCTTTATTATGGCATTCATATCAATAATGTCAATTTCTTCTAAAATTCTTGTTATTGTGCTGTTGTAAACACACCAACAAAGCTCCTTAGTGTTTTAATAAGCCCTATTTCAGCGTGAACTGTATTTGATGGCAGACAATCTTAAATTTAATTCAAAAAGTTAGGCAAACTATATTATTATTTTTTATCAAGATTCTCAAATCAAACAATCTTAAAAGACTACAAATATGCTTTTGAATATTGATCAGTTCTTAAAGGTAACAGCAGTGTGCTGCTGCGCGATGCTAATTATTACTGCTGTAATATCTTTTGCAAGCAATTTTATCTACCTCAACAGAGTCATTCTCAACTGTTATTATATGTAACGATATCACAAACAAAAGATCGAAATATGTTGAATGAATAAATAACATTTTTGTTGTTTTTTGCTAAACCTATTGATTGCATTTAATCCTAGAATCTTCGGTGTCATGCTCGTGTGTGCCGAATGGAAAATAGTTTATATCAACGACAACTTCCTTATGCTTTCGAACATCTTTGGGAGAGGAATATTCTGCTTCTTGTAAAAACAACTTTGGAAAATTCTTTAAACTTTAAAACTATGCAATTGCTGATTTGTTATTTTTTGGTTCTACAGTCTAGGCACCATTCTCCTTGATAGCGATGGAGTGTAAAAGATCAATGACTCTCTTTCAGCTATTTTACTTATTTGTGATTAGCATAACATTTGAAATTCTTGATTTCATTGTTTTTGTTAGGATTTCTCTAGTTTTTGGAATAGTGATCTTAGCAATCAGCGTGATGTACATCATCATTGGATTCTATGTAAAATATTTGCAATTTCTATTAGATAAGTCGTTTAATTGTATGGTGATGTATTCTCTATTTTGATCAGCTGAAGAAGCATCCAGATGCCGTAGCTTTGCCAGTTCCATCAAAAGGTAATTTCATTCAATTTTTAGTTTGGAAATAATGCGGACTCGATTGCTTTCATAGATGGAAATAAAGTACCTGAAATGAGAGTGGCATGAGTGAATAGAAGCCAAATATAATAGGTTCAAGGGAACTAATTATGGAAAAATAAGAAGTATCAAAGAAGGAGAAAAGTGAATTCTTCAGTTTGACGATGTAATTTATCATTAAAGTCATCACACAAGAATAAACAATAGCAAATGAAGTAAAAAGAAAGAAAGAATTAGGTTCATCACTAGAAATGAAGTATTAAATGAATGTAAATTTAAAATGTTTGTACAAAAAACACTAATAAAATTTAACTTGTAGCTCTATTTTTTCACCAAACTCATTGCAAATGTGATAATAACACTACTTCATTTTTATCTGGTTAGCGCTGATGAAAAGAAAGTAACCCTTGTGGAGCATTTTTACTATTATTCTACTGATCCTTTGCAAAAGAAGGATTAGCTGATAAGATCCCTCGTTCCCGCTATTTCATGAGAATAGCTCCGAAGTTACCCTGCTGTTTGGATTTTAATTTTTTTATGTACACAGGGATTGTGTTGATTTTGACTGGAATAGCTCCACGAGGACATTCCTCTTTCTTTGAGGTTGATGTTTCTGTTTTAATGTATTTGGAGGAGCTAAACTATGTGAAGAGATCAGTTTACTATGGGTTTATGTAGATATTAGAAGGAATATCACTTGGGTTTGTTTAAGAAATCATGGTTATGTTGCTATTGTAGTTGTTGTTATTTGAATTATTCTGATACTTTTGTTGATTATTTTATGGTATAACCCCTAAAGAATGCTACAGTTATGAGTGAGAATGTGCTTGTGTATGGGATATGACTCTGTGTTGCTGAGTCCTCGATGAAGGCCTAGTATCTTTCTCTCCATCTTGTCTCACAATCTAACTATTCTCATCTAATTTTCTCATATTACTATTTTGATTTGGATTTTCAAAGATCTATTACCCAGAGAAAATTTGCTATTATTGTTATTATTCCTATTTCCTTTTTGCAGCCCACCATTACTGCCATACAGAATTACCTTTACATCGACTACTACTTCTAGAAAATAGCTCATTTTTGGCTTAATCACTTTATAAAATTTCTGAAATATTTTTTTTATTCAAATTATTATTATTATGTTTCATTTGTTAGTCGTTGTTGTTACAGAGGTTAGCATTATTGCTGTTGTTGCTGCTATTACTATTGCCATTATTTGTGTCTGTGATCTTGATTATTAGTTTATCTTACCCTTGATATTCCTCATCTGTTTGTGTGTTTTACTTAAGATCCGAAGTTCCTTTACATTTCTTCCATACTCTTCTAAAAACGGAACCTTAGAAGCAATCATTCCCCAGTGAACCTGTACGGGAGCTTTCAGTTAAAGACACCCAATTTGCATCTTTAATTGAATTCGTTATTTCTTGATGATTATCAATCTTTCGTTGAGAAAAATCTTGCACTTCATCTTTTTTAACAACAGCCCATCCTGAAGGCAGTTCTGGTCCTCTTCGTTTCCTATGCGCTAATCCTGAAGAGCAGCTTGGAGGTCGAGAGGGTCGATTTAGATTTGATATTGGATCCATATTCTTAAGAAATCCAAGAACATTTTCTAGAATTCTTTCTTTTGATTTCTTTCGGGGAGTCATAATATTCCTTCTGGATCCTTCCGATGCAAAATTCAAACTGTTTCCTTAAGGCTCACTGTTTTAGTTTTTATTTAAGGCGTTATTATTATAAGTATTATTGGTATTTGAGATGTTTGAAGCATATTAGTTGTTGAAATTGCCTAATCTTCTGCTGCTGTTAATATTGTTTTAACTGCTCGCGTTGGTCATTTTGCGGAAACTATTAAGATGATTGCAATTATTGGAGCTTGATTCATCTTTTGAACCTACAGTTACTTCGTTAAAAGCGAAAATCTAAACTTATTTTGGTGGAAGCAAAAGAGGAGGAGGTGGTGGTTTAGAATTATTGACCTTAAGGATCTTAAACTAAGACGAAAAAAGACCATTATTCCTTAAAGGAGAAGGTGCCTTGCTGGAGAAAGGCTACCCTGTTGGCTGTACTTGATTAGAAATAAGATTCGATGTTGCTACAGTATTATTGGGAGTTATTGAAGATTTCGATGGTTTCTAGGATAATTATTAAGATGGCTCTTGCTAAGAAGAGACAAGTGAAAGAATTTTCGCAGGATACTTTGCTTTGAATTTATCGAAATAACTGCAAAGTGTAGCTTATACAAAACTATTACGGATTTTACAAGAATCTAATATTTACTCACTCAACACTTTCAAATCATTAATCTCTCCTTTAGCTCTTCGCAACTTTCCTTCCATTCCAAGACTTCCATTGATACTCTCACAATCTAGAATTACTTCATAGAGATTCTAAACAGATTTAGACCCTGCATTATTCTACATTCCTTTAGCATCTTAACTGGAATACTATTTCAAACAGCAACAATTAAAAAGCAAATTTTCACTTTTGTTATGATTAAATAAATGGAAAATTATCTGTATGTAGGGTTACCCACTGCAAGTTAATTGAAGATGGAAACGGCACAATTGCTGCTGGTTTTGGTTTATTGCTAACTCTCATTGGAGATGGAGATGGCCTCTCATTTGAATCATATCTTTTGAGAGACATTGAGTTAGCTTTGTTCTTATCAGCTTAATAATAGTATCCATCTAATTATGATTTATCACTTAAATTCACTGTTGACTATTCTGTTAGCTAAGTGCAGTATGATTTCGAGCGTTATTTCCATCCTTCATGCACTTCTTTCCGTAGTTTCTCATTTGAAAATAAAGAAGATACACATAGAAATTCATTATTACTAGGACAAAACGAACTAGAATTAGCAGCACTTCCGATGTCTAATAGATCGGAAGCTTATATACCTTAGTTGATAGTAATATTATGCTATGAGAGGAAATCTCTTGAGCTGTATTTCTCTAAATTAACAGCAGTTGAACCAGAATTTTAATTATTATTAGCAAATAGCACAGAATTCTAAAGAATAGTAGAGTTTTCTCGATTGTTAGGAGCAGTTAGATTGAGTTTGGAACCAAGAAAGACAAGAAAGTTCTTGAAGTAATCCCTTGAGAATTCGATTAGGTATTTTAGGAGATCTGTAACAACTGTTTGCTGAATCACAAAAACAAAATAAGCCTTAAATTATTTCAACGAATTCATGTAAATAGCTCTTGACAATTAATCAGATCACTTACGCTACTTGGCTTAACGATGGAGCGTACGCTAATTCTGAAATCATAGGCACTTTCAAGAGGTAGAAAGAAATCTGCATATAACCTAACGAATCTCTCTAAGAAACGTCTTGTCATTTCTTCTGGGCTTGTCAAAGCTGATTCGTCACATACAGCTGAACGAAAGTCAGGCCATATCAGCACCATCATCGCCATTGATCTCCAAAATAATGCTCTTTTTGATTTAAACACAGTAAAAACATGAGTTTACTTGTGTGTTTCCAGCAAATGGACTCAACAAATATTATTTTAACAACACGAATTTATGTTTACTGCTTCTACTCTGGCGTGAACGTTTTCAGGGTTCTAAATACACTTAAGATCCAATTTTCTTTATCTACTCTGAGTCTCTCATCTTCTCTTAATTTGCGTATGTCCGTTGTAGACACAGTTTCATTAGTGGAAGTTAAGCTGCAATGTAGAGTCCTTGCTGTGTTTATTCGAATTTGAACCACTTGGTAGAGTTCATCCATACTTGCACACTCTACTTTACTCTGCAGGGGAGCGTTGGAGTTTTTTGGGGGGGAGTGTTCTTTTTGTATGAATAAATTAATGTTATTGAGAATCCAACTTCTGGTGAATAAATCCTGGTGATTTTTAAGACTTATCTTGGATTTTATAAGCTATCCTTAATTTCTCTAACAAAGAAATTAAAACCAAACAGAGGGAGTATTCTCAACCAAAATAACATATTCTTATTTATGAATCAAACAGTCTCGCTTTTGTTTTTTTGAAAACTCTAATGAAAAACTAAGAGTATTTTCTGGATTTTTAAGTGAATTTTGTAAAAATACCGAATTTAAAGAGAAACAAAAACAAAGAGAAAATCCACAAAGGAAACAAAATTTTCTTCCAGTCAGATTTTCCTCTCTAAATCATTGGACAGACAATTAAATTAATTAAGTTTTGCGATTGAAGGAAACAGTATCAAACGTTTCGATATTAGAGGAGTGCTGTGATTTAGTCAAGGACCTTTTCATTTCTTTGGGCATGTCAGGATTCGATCAATATCCCGTTCTCAATGAATGCGCGTAAAAAAAAGACAGAAAATGAACTGTTTTAAGGATAATAATTGGGATCTTTTATATTTTTCTGAACCTAACTTCTTAAAATGCATGCCATTCGTTATTTACATGAATATTTCCTAAATATTTTCTAAAATAGGAGCTGCAATATGAAGTTTGAGACTGCTGCATAACTAGCAAACCATGTCAAAAAGGTATTTAGAAGTTCTTTACTTGCTTCATTATTGATTTAAGCTATAGCTAATTCTTTGATTATTTGACTAAAAACAATGGATATTGAAACGTTTTTGTTTTTAAACCCATCAATAGTTTTGTTCTGACAGCTCTTATCACAATCTAGAGAGTTTAAACAAAAAATACAATGATTTATAAAGAGGAACAAGTACATTAGGGAATAAATATGCTTCGTCTGGGCTACAAAATCTAGGTGCAATGAGTGTGTCATAAGCTAAAGGGATCATGAAAACTTAAGACGCTTCATTTATGCAGCTTGAGCGAGTGGCGTAGAAAAAGCGTGAAGATGATCTAGAAGAATAATTAAGGAATTACAAGCAAGATAGATAATAACTGAGATAGCAATAGAAATAAGGTGATGATGCTGCATTAGCATCTCTTCAAACACAATACGATAACAGGAAAGAACCAGTAAGATTAAGAGAAAATATTTATGGGAAAAAGCAGATAGATTCTAATTATTTTTTGAGTTTTTTACGATTGACTGGGATGCAAAGAAGGAAATTGATTTTTTGGTTGATTTTAGAAAACACCTAATGTGACTTTCAAGAATTACAAGGACCTTGCAATCGATGAAAAGAGTGAAAAGATTAAGTAACTGAGAGAACAATAGGATCAGCTAGAAAAAGAACGTGTGAGGATTATGTCTAATTTGGATAAAGTTAAGAATAACGAAGTTAAAGGGTTACAACGAAGCTAGCTTGGTAAAGCAGGAGCAAGTCTTGTTTCTCTTAATCAGCCAAACTAGCTTGCAGATCAATGTACTTATTAAAAAGAATAAATTATTGGCATTAAAAATTAATTATTTTGTTGTTTTTTTTATAAGATCGACCAGGTTCACAGTAGCTTAATGGATATGGAGGGAATAATCCAGATGGGAGAGATATTTAAGGGCATTCCTAGAAGATGCTAGATGATATATAAAAAATTAAGGAAGACTATTTCCGAGCAGGAGGAAATGATCCAAGAGTTTTGCAAAACATGGATAACTTAAATAAATTTTACAATAATGCTAGAACCAAGAGCGCTAGGGGGCTAAACGATACGGATTTAGCGATATCTCCAGCTACAGGGTAGTTTGCAGGAAATAATGGGGGATTTCCTGCATATAATAATAACGGAAATCCTTTTAATGGAGGGGTTGGCATGGAAAATAACCAAATGGGTTAGAATACCAGATAACTTCAATAGTAAGTCGGCCAACTTGAGAGGGAGAATTAGCAATAGAAAGCACTGATTTAGCAAGACTAAGAGCAAAGTAGGTTAAAAGCAGAATTAGATGCTTTGTCGAGAGGAGGAGGTGTCCTTGGTAATTCGCTCCCAGTTATTCCAGGAATGGTACAGGGGATGCAAGGAATAGATCCATTCTAGCAGCCTGCAAATAATGCCATAATATTTGGAAAGAATGGTGCTCCAATAATACCTAAGAACTAGAATAACTACACTCTTAGTGATATCAACAGCAAGTTGCATGGGTATGAAGAACATGGACAGAATCCATTTTCAATCTTTACACCGCAATAAGAGTTTCTGATTCAAAATGAAGTACGCACTGTCGATTTAGACGACGAAGAGAGAATGCTTGCGAATCTGGCGAAGGAGGAAGTTGATTAGCTTCGTATTCTCAGCAGAATTCCAGTTGGTACGGAGTTATATCGTTTTAAAATGGAACAGTATAAGGAATTGAGCACTGTCAAAGCGGAAATGGAAAAAATTGCTAATGAACAAAAACTCTAGCGAGCTAGAATGGAGTTCGAATATGAGAGAAGAGAAGAAGATCGAGAATTTGATAATGAGAAGTAAAGATTTTATGGCTGAGTGATGAAAAGTTGTTTTTATTCATGCTTTTTAAACTCTCTTTTTTTCAGATGGAATGATGATTAGAGAAAATGGATCCTTGCCTAGCGTATCAGAAAAGATCTTGGCCCTGTAGGTGGAATGAAGTAATATGATCAAAATGATGGATTGGTGATTCATTGGGATTACATATTAGGTCTGCCAAAACGCACAAACTTCTCCCAAGTTGTGTTTGGTATTTTCAACAAAAGTAAGATAAACTTTTGGGTGAAGCGTGTTTGACAAACAGAAAAAAGAATGAAATTAATAAATTGTTTGTGATTCGCATAGATGACACATTGTATCCGCCAAAGATCGTAGACCCGAAGGAATGCGAAGTAAGAAGATAAAGAATCAACCTGCTATTTTAAAAGAATATAATTTGTTAATTATTAGGTTGAAAGCGCTGAGACAGTCAGGTGCATTATCGGAGATTCTCATCAGGTAAACTAACTTATCTTTTCTATTGCTCTATTAGGGCCACGATGGGGAGACAGGACTTAAACCTGATGTCCTTCCAATGACCAAATTTATTTATTCTGACATTATTTTTGAAATCTTTTCAGATATTTGACATTCCTCCAAATCAAGACAATCTTTTGATTATGGAAATCTAGCTTCCTTATTCTAAGAAGAAAGGTGATACAGCTAATAAAACAGAAAGCTATGGATGGACTTAGCTTGATCTTTTCGATGTCAAGAGAGAACTCAAGTATACATTCTTTCTTGTTAACTTCATAATATCTTATGATTTGATTCTTTTTTCAGACGTGGTAAATTCAAATGTCCTCTGTACTATCCTCCCACAGATCAAGCTATTTCTGTCTATGAAATCAAGCATCTCGAGCCAATTCCAGGTGCTTGGATTTATCTGCGAGTTGCTTATCCAAATGACGATGATTTTAGCAAACAGCGTTCTCGCTATCCTGAATAGACTATGCATGAATATGTCATTCCATATATTCATCTCCGAAATGACCTAGGAGCGAGACAAGCTTACAAGATGAAACCACCTTAAGGAGATTTCCCTGATGGTTCATAGCTACCAAATATGTCATATTTACCTGATAACTCTTAAGGTGGAGTCATGGAACCAGATGAAGAAGAATATATTGAATAACCACCGGATGATGGGGTCAGGAGAGGTAAATTGAATGGGAGGTTATTGTTATAAAAAATAATTTATTTTCTGTTTGATTTATACTTCAATAGGACTCTCTGTATCAGTACTAAATTTAGATAATCACGTTGCTGAGTCAAATATGATGGTAAGTTCAGCTCTTATTCAAAGCAATAAGCCTGTATATGACGATCAAAATAGAATGTGCAGCTTCACAACCTCCGTTCACAATCCTTTCTTGGAAGAACACATGGAAGATCTCCCTCAGCATGTTGTGATACCATTGCAAAAGCAAATACAACGAGTAAAAGATATATAAAACTCACTTTCAAAAATAGATTTGAACATTTGTGGATTTTTTCTGTTTATCAAAAAGGGAGAGATGATGAACAACAAGTAGTTTGGTGAGAGCGTGAAATGGAATGAAGAGTATAAGTTCCTGAAAAACATCCCTCAGCTGTATTGGTCGGCAGATAGGAAAGATATCTATGTTGGTTTCCAAGTGAAAGAGAAAGACAAACCAAAAAACATGCAAGATCCCGTTGAACTCTAGAATTACAATGGAACATTCAATATGGTTGGATGGAATTTCGTCAAAGTAAACAAAACAATATCTTGGAATTGTAATTGTTTGAGACAAAATATTTCTTTCTTTTTTATCAGGTGAACAGACCTGATGGATCAATCAGATCTGGAATATACACGATAGATTTGTTTAAAGGATAGCTTCAACGTCCTCCAATCGATGAAGAGGCGATGCTCAAAACTGGGAAAACTCTTACGGTTGTAATTCAGGAGTTCGTTTACGATGATAGCTAATTTAGACAGAAGACACCACCAACCAAAGAGTAAAATTTGCTTTTATTTTAGAATAATATCAACATTTTTGTTTAATAATACCTATTTTCTCTTGAATCAGCAAACCAAAGCCTGCAGCTGAAGTTAAGCCTGACATCGATGATGTCGACAACAGTCCTTACATAGAGAATTTCAAACCTTAATTTAAAACAAAAACGTTCTAAAAAAGAATGGGAATAGATTTCTACATCGATGCACTTCGGTTCTTGCCTGATAAAGTTACAGCTACGAAAGTATACATGCAAGTGTATAATATTGACTACGAAGAAATATTCGAGAAGGAGACTTGCTTGCCTGAATTAGATTCCTTTTCGTTCAATCCTATGTTCAATTTCAGAAGGGAACTTAGAAAAGATCACATTGATCCAACTTCGATAGTACTCCTCACAGTTATCACGATTGATAAAGCTACAAATGAAACTAGAATTGTTGGATATGCTGTTGTTCCACTTTTTATTACAACTGGACCAAATCCTGTGCATCCAACAGATAAGAACATTTCAGTAAATTTTAAACCAATTATTCATTTATTTCTTGAGCTATTTATAAACTTTCAACTGTTTTCTTTTTCTGAAGGACGTGTTTCTTTACAGCGGTGCTTATCAGTTACCTTTAATATCTCAGCAGGTCAAAAGAACTGTGCCTTTTTCATGCCAAAAAATGTAAAAATATCAAAAACTAGACAGAAGCTGTTAATCAGCATTAATTTATTTAAAAAACAGGTATGAATTAGAAAAACTACCTTGCGCTTCTATTTTAGTCAGAATCGTGGCAGCTCCAATGGATGAAAAAGGAATAAGACCACTTTCCATAAATGATTTCACTGATCAAAAAATATGGCTTGAAAAAGGACTCTTCCGTCCTCGACCACAATACGGAAGAAAGGTTTAAAATACTTTACTTTTCACCCAAAATACTTTTGTTTTTCAATGGGATTTTTTAAAAACAAAACAGATCTACAACACTAGTTGGTATAAAGCCACCGATGCCGAGAATGATTTGTTTCCCTTTAGAGCTCTCCGCGAAGACATCAGCATTAAAGAAGCTGCTTACTTGATTATTAAGGGAAAGAAAATCAACAAGAGATTTGTAATAAAGACTTTTCTTCATTTTTTTTCATATCTGCATAACTTTTTATTATTCTTTATTATCATGATTTAACCTATTTTTTGTCAAGAAAAACACAGAATTATATGATTTTCTTGATGAGAACATAGCTTTAACTGACGATAACAAGCTCATGGATATGATGTACTTTGCTAAATATTCCTAGTAAGCAGGTGTAAAATTCGCTCTTGATGGTTTGCATTAAGTTCCAAATGAAGGATAACTTTATGTTACTTTCTTCTCAATTAACCCTCCATTTGGTGGTTTCTATCCGTATTTGCCTTCTGGAAATGAAAGTGATGAAGATGACCCTGAAGATGCACATAATCCAGAATACAAAACATACTTAGCTAGAAAAAACGATCTCAAAAATTATCGAGAAGTTCAAATGAGCGAAGCAACTTCGACATTGAAGAGAATTTAAGATCCTTAAGAATAATAAAAAATCATCCATTAAGCTAATCTACTACCACCGGATACTGCTGAGGTATTCCAAATAATAGATTGAGCTTTTAATCAAGCTATTCTTTTATTCATAAATCGTGTTTTTTTTTGCATAGGTAAATTTGAGCTCCTTCTTCCTTTGGGAGTCCGCTGCTTAGAGTCCATAGTACAATGATCAATGGTCTACGTTTAACAAATCCTTCAATAGATATTAAGTTGTTATTGTCGATGTTAAAAGTATCTCCTTCAAAAAGGTAAATTATTTTTATTTAAGAATTTAAGTTTTTATTGTTTTAATGCATTTTTTACTTTTTATTCTCCTCCAGGTTGATCCATAGTTTGAGGATGTTGGATGGACAATAGTGCCACTTTTCTCTCATGATGGATATGTAAACTCTGGTATTTTCTAAGTCCCACTTATCAAAGGACCCGTGAATGCTTAGTTCCTATATGAGCTTCGCCGAAAAAACAAAAGAAAATACTTGAATGAAAATCGCAGAGATAGAAGACAGCCATGGGAATTGCTTCTTGAAAAAATGGAGTAAAAAAGAAGTGGTCTCAGGTTCTTAGAGTTCACTTCGATTATTTGCAGAGTCCTCGATGCTCAAAGATAGGTAAGTTGTGTTTAACATTTAAATTACTTTTATTGATATGATTTTGTTGAAATAAAGGGCCATTTTGCTGTGAGGTTTGACACAGATAGAATGGATTACGATTACTTGCCTAAAGATAAGAAACCAAAATACTCCTACAATGAAGCAGTTGTGATTAAACTAAAAGAGAAGAAAAAACTATCCACCAACATTCCAGGAAAAGAAAATCCAGCGAATTTCAATAAGAAAATTACAGATGCTTGCATTCAAGGTTATAATCTTGTGAGATATCTGTGAGTTAAATGATGGATTGTTACTTCGAAAAATCGATTAAAAGGCTTTAAGTATTGAAGAAATAACAGTTTTACAATAACAATTAGAATTTGTAATCTAGTACTGCCCAGCTAAACCTAGCTTGTTTCTGTCTGCTTTTAAAAAATAGAAAAAAAGAAATAAAAATGATAAAATTAAGAAATGTTGAAAGCGCACTTTGATTCAGGAAATCGTTTAATTTCTCACTTTGATGACAAAAATATTTAGTATAGATTTTAAATTTAAGAAAATAAAAAACAAAAAGGATTCTAAGATATTTTGGCTCCTTTTTTTTGAAATATTAATGTTTAAGCTACGACTTTTGTTCGTTTGAGTGTGTCTGATAGCTTAAATGAGTTCAAAAATTACAGAAAGAAAGATAATTTCATCAAAAATTAAAAATCAAAAGAAGTTTGCTAATCAGCTTATTATTCAACAGTACTTACTTATTACAGTACAACACAAAGCATACTTAATCTTCTTGATGAGTTCTTCAGTGAAAGACGACTAAACATTATTTCAACTAGATGGCAGTAACTACGAGCCAGTTACAAGTGCCTCCTTGAAAGCAGAAATCGATAAGTTTATTGGTTAAGCAGCAAAAATTGAGAGTTTTCATGCAATGTTCAAGTTAAACAAACGAATAATGAAGGTAATAAAATAGATTTTTATCAACGCTTGTGCTTTTCCCTCCTAACCATTATGCTTATCTTAGGATCTAGCAGAGAGCATTCGAAAATAAAAACCAGGGCTCTTAAAGATCCTGAATATTATGGTCCCTCATGTGAAATCCGGAGAAGAGGATTGCTTTTACATGAATGGAATCCACCAAGTTGTTGAATAGACCCGTCAGATGGCATAGCATTACATGCGGACAATGGGTAAGTTTGAAACATAACTGACTAAGCAACATGCAGCTCTCAAAGAAGAGGGGAAACTCATCTACACCATTCAAAAGGAAGTAATGATAAAAATTGTGTTGCCAGCAATAATATGCATTTTTTCAGAACAAAGAGGAGTTTAAGAATGCAAAGGGTTTATTTGAATCGATGGTCAAGAAGCTGAGAGAGTCATAAGGAAAAGTATCCAGCTAACTCATGTTAGATTACACCTTGCAGAACAGAAGTGTAAGTTGAGAATGAGAGAGAGAGAGAGAAAGACTCTAATATATTCTGCTGGTATTGTTCTTTCTTGAATATATCTTTTCCTTTTATTTGATAGGGTTCTCGCAGCTAATTAGGCGACTCAAACGGATAAGTAGCAGAGACTACCCATGAGAAATTTCTTCAAATTCAAGCAACATCATTTTTTCACACAATTAAAATTCTTTGTCTTCGAGCTGAGCACTGTCTAGCTAAAGCTAATAACCTTTGCATGGAATCATCTCGAACAATCTAAACTGTCATGAAGGAGTTTTTCTTTGAGAAATTAGATAAATGCATCGATCCTTCAGTTATCAATCTCAATGTTCAGATATGCGAGAATCTATCACATTAAATCACAATGAGCTAGAATCTTATTGAGCAATGCTAAATCAGAGAATACGGAAAAAAGGAAAATAATCAGAGGAATTCAGCGATTAGAGAATCTTCATCTTCACTAATTGCACCACCTTAGAAAAGATCTCCTTCATAAGTTTCCTAAACATTTGAGTCTTCCAAATAATTATCTGCTATTTCGAAAGAATCAATGTCATAACTTTCATGTTAAGATTCCATGGTTGACAAGCTATCAGAGAAACGAAACAGAAAAATGTAGCTTCCCTTCACGGGTAAATCCAATAACAAAGAACCTTCAGAGTTTTCTCTTATGGCATTATAAAACAGAGAACGAATTGACAAATCACCATTTACTTCTTCGGATCCATTCTCTTCTCAGCAACCTAATGAAAAAGAGAATGTTCCATTGAGAAAAGAAGACTAATCGAAAGTGAAAAGATCTAAGGTCAATTGTGTTGAATAACCAAAACAGAAATCTAATAAAGTAGAAAAAGCCCAAGTATTTAATGAAAATAATTCAGAATAAAGACAGCAGCATTCTGAGTTTATTTTAAGAACTTAGAATAATAATCCTTCTTCAATACTAAGAGAATACAATGGACAATATCATCAATCACAGTAGCTGCCTAAAGCAACCATTGGATCAGCTACTTAATCAGCTAAAAAGAGAAATTAATATTCGGATCAGAAGGAAAACTTCATTAATGAAAACATACCTTCTCAATGAAAGCGGCGCCTTCAAATGACAGGCTTTCAGTGGTAATAGATCTAAATCATTTAATATTAACTTTTTTATTTATTTTAATTGATTTTCTTCATTTTCAAAACAGCTTGCCAGCAAATACAAATTCTCAATTCGGTGACACTTTTTGCTAATTCAATCAAAGAAATAGAGACATTCTAAAGAGTTTCATTTTATCCGAAACTGTTATGTATTTTTAATATTGAACACATTGTTATTTAGCTTCTCTGCTTGTCTTGAATTAATCAATGAGATTTTTAAAGTACATTAAAAAATTAATTTGATTGATGCAAATGGGAGGGTGAACGTTGGTAAAGGAAGAGTAGAAGAGACGAATAAAATAATTAACAAGAAATAACACATTCACACAAAGATTATGAGTTAATACGCTTACGATTACAACCCAACAAGGACTCAGGCAGTATAAAGTCAGCCTATTTAGTCAAACAAGTTCGCAGAATGGGATAGAAACAATCTCTATCGCTCATCTTATGCAACCCAATGGACTGATGTCAGCACATTAAAATAAATTTCAAAATTTATTATTTAATGATGTCCCTTTATGTTTTGGGCAGTTATCATTTATTGCAAGATTCTAAACGTTTTTTCCCATTTTTGATTAACTATTTCACTAAAATGGTCCATTTTATTGTTTGTAGAAACCCCTTGAACCTAAGAGTCATGTCCCTCCTGGCTATGGCGGATATATCCCAGCATTGGTTCCAAATAATCTCTATGGATCTTCATACGGTGATCTTTCCAAGAAATGTCTCAACTCAGCAACTCTTACTTAGAATCCTTTTAAACTCTCTTCAACTGGATCTAATTATCGCAAGCATGGTATGATTCGAATAGCAATGGAAAACTGTAAAAAATAAATGAATGAAATTTTTATTTGGTTAGATTTCAAAGACCCCTCCTTGACTGCATACTCTCATAAGTATGGTAGTTAAACTCTTCTTCACAATCATCCTAGTGTAGAAGTAAATAAAACCCTTGAGAAAGAAGAATTTTTGGATAAAATGTTATCCTAACTGGGTTTCCCAAAAAATAAGCTTTATTTTGAAAAGGCGAAAATACAAAGTGAGTAAAAAAAAAAAAAAATGAATAACCTCGAGGCATATCGATAATGAAACATATATTATTAATTAAATAAGTTTCAAGAAATAAGAATCTGTCTTTTTTTTATTATTATTGATTGTTTTTGATAATCTCGTTTTGTTAATTAAAATCTCACCACAAACCTCTCTCTTTTTTGTTTGTCAATCAATGAATAGTAACACAGCAACCAATGGTAATCGCAAACTTCTGATTCCTTCCGCAATCCTTAGAGTAGAGTTAATCCTACTTTTAGAGACACTGAGAAGAATTTACAAACCCAGAAATACTTCACTTAAACTTCAGGATTCTAATAGAATCACACTACTTTTGACAGAACTGGCTGGGTTCCTGAGAAAGTTCTTGATGGTAACAACAACAAAAAGCAAAATCATCTGGATTTTAGACATAGAGATTATTGAATACAATGAATAATTTGATTTTGTTAATAATTAATTATTTTGTTGTTTTTAGCTGAAAGAAGAACTTCTGAATACAGAATCCACTACAACAAAGGAGTACCTTTCCATAGAGATACACTTTTGTTTAAGGAACGAAAATTGCCCCATCCAGAATAGAATTATAAGTATATGGGTTGATTAATATTTGTATTTAGTATTGACTTACTCTTGTGGTATTCTTATTGATAATTTTATTCAAGCTACGAAAAAATTACCTTCGAATTTCTTGAATTAAAAGGAAATCTACAAAAGCTTCCAGTCAGCACCTACAAAAAATAGTTTTAGCGAGCTCATAAAAATAATTTGGTTTGTTTATTGTTCAAAAATAGAAAAAATTAATTGACATAAAATTTGAAGAAAATAGCATTTTCAATCTCATTTTGGCTATTTCTTGTTTCAAAACTTAAAAGTTTTTCAATTGCTTTTGTTGTTTTAATTCTGGGCAATCTCATTTTAAAGTTGTTATCAAACCGAGGAACATTAATTTTGTTTTAGAGATTCTTATTCTTTTTTTTATAATGAAAAAAAGCTAAATTATTGAAAATTTAAATGATTATGCTCTTGCTTAAGATCAACTCACATGTTTAGACTTGCTACTAACATATATTTGATTGAAATTATCTTATTCTTCGACTCTAATTAAGGATCATTTAGTACATTTTATAAGAAAATAAAATGCCACTTTCTACTATTATTATTATCCCTTGCTTTTTCAAAGCTTAGCGATTGTCGTGAATCTTTCTATTTTTATAATAGGTAGAAGTTTCTTGAATTCTGGATGATCAGCATTTCTGATGAGCTCAAATATTGCTGACTCTGAAGTTGTTAGTAAGGCTCCTTCCGCTTCTAATCTTCTAAATGCAGTTGTCCTATCTAATCTTCTTACACTAGATATTCCATCAGTGATCAGGAAAACTGTGTATCCAAGACTTAACAAATCTAAAGTAGTCTGCTGTATGCAAACGTGGGTCTCAGCTCCAAACAATACTGCTGTTTTTCGATGAGGATACCTATTCAGGAACTCTTTTGTTTGCTCGTTTATCATTGAGAATGTAGTCTTCGAGATTGTTTCGCAGTTATTCAAGGGTAATTCCTTCTTGATTTCAGGCATAATATGACCAAATTTATCTGGGCTTTGCTCTGTAACAAGTACTGGCAAGTTCAGTACAGCTGCTATTTTCGCAAGTTACTTAGCTGCACCTACTATTGTTTCAAACCCATAGATGTATTTCGCAAATCCTTGCTGCTAGTCACAGCATAAGAAAATGACTTCTTCTAAATTAATTCTGCGAGGTTTTGACATCAGATATTATTGATATTATTATTATTACTTTTAGATAAACAATTGATTATTTATCTGTACAATTTTACATCATTTCTGCAATGGAGAGATAAAGATTCTGGCTACTAGATAACTAATAGAAGGGCAAGGTTTTAAACAATTTGAAATACAGTATTTAGTCAAATAAAGTGCGTCAACTTTAAGTAATCCACTAGGGGAATATTGTTTTCATTTAATTTCTAGTCTTTACGACCAATTTAGCTTTTTAGAAAAATACTCAAAAAAGTTTGTTAATGTTGCTCTTCTTTGGCATTGTAATTGACATTCTAAAACTGAATTTGAAAATTAAAAAGTAGGGTGATAAGGTTTAAAATTCAAGAATTTTTTATATTTTTCTGCTCTTAAATATCAATTTTGTTTCCTATTGAAAGACTGGCTGCTGGATAATTATTGGTTAGCTGCATAATTTCTTCAAGCTGTATTGATATTATTCAAAAAAAATTTCGTTTGTTGTAATATTTTTTCAAAGAGATTCTTGTTTTGTAACTATTGTTGAAAAATTACAATTCTCTTTCATAGTGTACTTCTCGAAAATCTTGAAATTGCCAATAATAAATAATAATATTCATAAAGAAACTATTCCTACAATAGCAAGAATCTCTAAACTGGTTGCACATTTAGCGTTAAAATATTCTGCTTTTTTCATTCTTCTCCCATGTTTTCAATTTATTTGATTTATCCTTATTATTAATTTTTTTAATTTTTTTATCATACTTAGTTTATACATGTTCATCGAGCCTTTTGGCACTAGACCTATTCCATATTTCATAAAATAAACCTCAATATCAGTAACGGTTTTAGATAAAATGCAAAATTTAGCAAAATATTGATAAGATAAAACCTATGAAGTAAATAAATTGCAGAAACAAAAGATATTTCAAACTAAGTAATCTAAAATCATAAATTATGCTTTAAAGACAAAAGCGATTGAGATTAATAAAAGAAATATCAAAGCAAACAAGAAAAAACATATCTATCTTTTAGATTTCACTCACTTCCTTTAAAAAATTTGTGTCAGATGGTGATAGGGCTGATGAGAAAGAATTATTACAAGAAACTAATGTTAAGAAATGAGAAATTGTCATTAATTTATGTAAATATTCAAAATCATAAAGAATATTGTTTATCTAATTTGGCTAGGCTTATTCTTTAAGGTTTTAAATATTATTTGGAATTGAATGGGGAGGGGGAAGGGGAAGTTCTGGAATAATATTCAACTCAATTTTTCATCTCAAGATGGGAGAGAAATTACGTCATTAAAGATAGCGAAATCAACTATTTACCTTCCAATGATGGAGTAATGATAACGGCTAAGTAAAAACAATGATTGATACTCAAAAGGAATGCTCCAATGGTTCGAGTCACAAATGTGAAATAGTTTAAATATTATTTTAAGGAAAGTTAAGATTGTTAATGGTTTTGATATGAGAATTGAAAGTGGTTTTGAAGTTAAAAAAAAGTAGTTTTTCAACAATAACGCTAAATCAAAAAATGAAACAAAAAATAGACTTTTTCAATCTAAAAAACAAGGAAAAAACGGAGAGGCTTTATTTTTTGAGAGTGGGATTGATAAACGCTTTTCATTGATAGACTCAAAACATCTTAAAATCAATATTAAGAAACCTCTCTCTCTTTCTCTTATTAAAGCTCTTGAATTAGTGCGAGAAGGGACTTTATGGGTGGGAAAACGACGGATGAGAGGAAAGGAATAGAAACAAAACAAAGGAAAAAACTCAAAATCAAAGACTGATTAAAATGGTCGAGGAGACTCATAAAACTGGCAGTGATGGTAACACTCGCTCGACTCCTCGCTCCTAAGGAGTGATGAAAAGAATCTCCAGTACCGTTACTCCAAAATAAGGAAATGAGCAGATTTCGAGGAGTAGTTATTAATAAACTCGACTTTCAGGGTTAAGATCTAGTTAATTGTCCTCAGATATTCTTCAAAAAAGTAATTCAGTATGCCAAAATACCAGTAATGAGATAAATTATTTAAAATAAGATCAAAAAACCAGCATTTTAACTACGCAAAGATCCAAGAAGGCAAGAGTACAAAAATAAATGAATTTGCTATTTGATAAAGCTAAATAATTATCTAAATATCTAAAATCTTCCATAAAATCTATTAGATCTAGAGCAATCATTATCCTTCTGTATTAGACCTTAGAAATCCTCATCAATTGCTATCTAATGATTCATTAATCCACACTCTCAGATACTCGCCCTCTTAAATCTTCCAATTCATATGCAGCATCACTTCTCATGTCAAATCACAACTTGGATGCGTACAAATAACGAGGAGCTAACTTAAATTATCTGTCATCTCAATAAGGTTCGAATGGAATGAGCATTTTCACGAAATACTCAATGCAAGTTGGAAATGGTGGTGCAAGAGAGTTTATTTCAGCTTATTTTATCACTGATCTTGTGCTCATGTTAGTAAAAGAACGAAGGGCTCTTGAGTTTAGCCCAGTATATTTTTTCTTCTTTTTTGGAGGCACTCTATTAGATCTCTTGATTCTCAATGACTTCAACTTTCTAGGAGTATCGTCTTCAGATTCTAAGACAATTTCTTCTGATTCCATTGAATAATTTGGGACCAATTCATCTAACCCAAAGGACCTTCTTGGAGTATCGTACAATTCTCCATATCACCAGCAAGGATTTTCGTCATTAGGAACATCAAATTTCTTCGACACTTGTCTGACAACTATTCTAATGTGCTATCGTCTTTTTCGACTTTACAGTCTAGTAAAATAATGGATTCCAAACTCTAAATATGCATTCAAGATGCTCTTTTCACATCATTAGTATCCTACACCTTCTTCCCAGGATAATTAAGTAAAGAATTAAAAAATCCTTGATTTTTGTTTCTTTCTCACCCAACAACCATCAAAATATTATTCTTTTATTAAATTTCCATGATCCTTGCCACCAGAGAAATATCCTAATGAAATTAATTTTATTATTGATCTAGGATTAATAAACAGGATTCTCAAGAAAATCAACCCCTGCGAATTTAGTCAGAGGTTCAACAGAGAAAGTTTCAAAATAAAACAAAAAAATTACACACGAAAAAAATCTTCAAAATGGAATGAAAAAAATACAAGAAAAACATGGAAATAATGCACAACAGAATGAACCAGCTCAGCAGTTACTGAAATTACCTAAGAGTGCTTAAATTAATCCACCAACTTTAGCATCTTCAACAATCATAGCAAAACCAAATGAGCAGATAATAGACTAACAAAATAATCAGGAAATTTCATGTTCAAATGACCTAATTACATCATCTCACAGAGTTTCTCCTGATCGCCCTCCATCTGAGATCAAAATAGTCATCACATAAACCACATCAAATAGGAAAAATCCCCCCAAACCAAAGACGTTTACATTAAGTAACCTAAAAACTTCCGAACAAAATATAAATTAAATTGATAATCCCCAGAAAAAACAACCCACCAAAATCGAAGATAAATCAATCAATTAAATAATCCCCTCCTAAAAAACTAATAAATCATTGGAAAAAAAGAATCTAGAAATTCTTGAGCCAGTCGATCATTCTCGAATAAATAATCTCATTAACTCTTCTTAAAAACCTAAAATTCTTAGCTCATCTAAAAAGTAAGAAATATCTTCATAAGCTACAAATCAAAGATCTTCATTAAATCCTCCAAAATCTAATCTTCCACCTCATTAGCCTTTATTGCCTTAGAGGAATAGAATATCCACAAATACTTCTAAGCAGCCTCAAACATAAAATAAAAAAACACATATTTATATTGAAAAGAAAAAATTCATTTAAGAATAATAATAAACTTTGAGTTCTTCTATCATACTGAGTGCTAAACCTGCAGAAATACTGAAATAATCATATTAATTGGGTTCTGTTCATAAATAATCCTTAGATCAAGCTTAACATTTCTGCGATGATGCTTAAGGTAGTACTTCTGGGTCCGTTGAAGGAGGTGTGAAAACAACCACAACAGATTGGGATTAGAAGAATGATTCAGCTCATGAAAGAGAATCCGTGATTAATTTAGTGGAATTGAAAGAATTAGATTTAAATGAGACATAAGAAGAGGATATTTGCTCTAAGTTACCATCCAAGAATCTAAGCATATCGAGTTCTAAATTTTGCTACGAGCAAGATGACGACGATGAAGAATCCGGGCCTACACTTTAGCTTAAAATTACGCCTAAATAAATTTATAAAGAAGACGATGTTCATGCTAATTCGATAGTCTAAGAAGAGTCTTAGAAGTTTTTGGGCAATTAATTCACTAAACATCGATTAAATAGATGGATCAATGAAATCAACTATGAAAAAGAAGAAGCAATCAATTAACTAATTGAAGATCTAGAAAACCTTAAACCTAACGAACCAACAACTTCTCTTAAATTCAAGCTAAACGAAGAAAACAATACCAATCTGTTCATTCACTCAGAAAGCAAGAAGAGTATCTAAAATACTGTTTAACTACCTTTGAGTGACAACTACAAATATTGTTCTGCAGAAACTTTAGAATAATTAATGCCCTCTTTATCTTTAAACTTTCCTTTTTCTTCAGCTTTCGCAAACTAGGAAAGCATTTTACAAAATCAAAAGATGTTCTCTGAAAGTGCTTAATCTTCTCCTGGTTTGTTTGAATCTGCAGAACAATTAGCTTATGACTTGAGCAATTCTCGATTTTCGCTAGAAGATACTTAGTTTATCTAGCAAGAGGATATTTTAAGCTAACCTTTTGAAATTTAGTAAACTGAAGAAACGAATAAACCTTCGATAATACAAATAAAAGGAAGAAATGGTAATCACTTTGAGATCAACATAACTCAAGCAATAGATCTTTCATCTGAATTCGATAGATTAGCTGCTTCATCTGGGTTCAGTGTGGAAGACATTTACATAACAAAAATTGCATTGTTTTCAAATTTATCTGATGATTTTCAACAAAACAACAGTAATGATGATGATGATGATGATAAGAATAATATTTATAAATAGCAACTAGAAATCATTACCTTGGAGCATGCTCTTTGGGAAATCAATAGGCATGAAGATAATGACAGCCAAATAATTAATGTAGAAATGCTCAAGGATTTTCTGAAAAATCCCATAATCTCAAATTCAAATGGTGAGAATGAATTCTTAGAAAATTCAAATTCTTCAACTTATTTTTAACAGCCAACAACTTTTACTAGTTTTAATCATACCAGCGATTGGAGTAACAATAACACTAATAGTGCTTTCTACAATAGGAATATTACTACTTCTCCTTCACATCCTTTTTATAATTAATCTCCTCCTCTTTATTGTGGTTTTCCTAACTCTAATAATCAGTAATAGTATTACACAAATGGAACTAGTTTCTTTGAGCAACTCATGCAACCTTAGCCTTAAAAGTTTATGAAACCTCACCTCCTCATGCAGTAGACAATCCGATCAGCTCGAAATGATGAAATAAAAGAAAATGAACGATCTTATGAATTTTTAGATTGGAATAAGAAGAGTATTGATAGAAAGTAGAAAAATTCTGGTGACTACTTGCAAGAATCGAGTTAATAGTATCCATTCTAGTTTTTCTATCCAACGACAACGAGAATATCAAGAAATAAAGACTCTCAAGTGAAAGAAGGTACTTATATGTCTTAGAATTTATAATAGAGTTCAGGGAAGAAATCTCGAGCTCCTTTTGCAACTCAATCAAAAAGGCAGGTGACATTATAAACTCCAAGTCCTATCATTTCTACAGTTCCATAAAAATCTAGGTAAACAGAAATGATGGTTTCACCATCTCCCTCATCTAACTCATTATGGTCAAACTCACCTTATCTTCTCGATAGCTCGAACCCTTGCAATAAAACTCCTCCTTCATCCTCTAACAATTTATTCTCCAGCGATTTATTAAATTAATTAGCTTAGCTTGGATAACCTGTCAATTGATTGATTGGCTTAGAATTATTTAAGAATATTTAAGAAAAAAATGAATACTGTTCATTCAATGTGTTTGGTATTTTTTATATTCCTAGAATTTAATATTGACCAAATTGTTCATTGGAATTTGGTTTGGCAAATTAACTGAAAATTTAGAGAAAGAATCAATTATATTATTATCCAAAAAATATCAAAGCAGTAAAAGCTATCAATTGTAGATTTAATAGCGAAAATAACATTATGACACATCAAATTTAAAAAATCCAGAGATTAAGACTGAGGTCGAAAAAATTTGATTTTGGTTTGTGGATAAAGGGTAGTTGTGACACAGTCATTTAAGTTAATTAAAAAATCTAGTAGTGTGAATTAATTAAAGAAGTTGTTTTCAAAGGATTAGGGTATCTTTAATAAACATAAACTATATTAAATGTCTATTAGGTATCTCCAAAGATCTGTTAAATTTCTTGCTTTTCTGCTTATATGAGTCTAAACATTATGTAAAACTAGGAGGACTCAACATTTTCAGTCATTTTGGAAAAAAACCAGGGTATAAATTTTTTCTTTGAACTTCTGATAAACTGTCATTACATAAATAACCATTAGATAATAAAATAATAATCTAACAATGAAGAATTTATTGGAGTGATCATAATTCCTTTAACAAACGTTATCAATTACTATTATCAGCCGATAGGGCTCGCATATGCATAGTTTAATCAAAATCAATTCAAATAAAAATTGATTTTCTTTCCTTTGAAATTCAATGAAACTATCATTGAGTATGTAGAGGAAATAAATGTTAAATGATTTTTAAAGAAAGGAAGAATTTCCATGCAATTTGAGATTTTTATTATTTTTGTGAAGTAAGTTTTGTTTTAAGATAAGAATTTTTATTTTATTTAGTTAAAGTTTTATTGTGAAAGAGTTCTTTTGTTTTTGCAATGTGAATTGTTTTCTTTTTTATGTTTTTGAGGATTGCTATCACTCAATGGTATTTGATTCTTTATTAATATTGAATAATATCCAAAGATTTTTCTTTAAAGACATTTCTTATTATCAACTGCTTTTATTGCATGTTTTTGACAGTTTCGAATTAGTGAAAACGCAAGGATCTCATTAGGTACTTTAAACGAGACCCTTGTTTAGAGAAATCCTTTGATCATATATTGTTCATCTTGTTTTCGCCTGTCGGTAATTCTGAGAAATATGAGTTTATGTGTAATTGATCGCCTGTCCCAATTGCGTTCCACATATTTACAGCATCTGAGAGACTTATATCTGAAGAATCGCTGACACTGATGGCTTCCCAAGCCATGTGTGTCAACATTTTAACAAGATTGTGTAGCTAAGTGATCGCGTGGAAGTCGTAGGAGGGTGTAGTGTATGTCGTAAAATATGATTTCTTAATTACCAACAAAGAACCAGTTATTTTTATGACTTCGATTTGGATTGCTCCATTATCTGGTCAAGATACACTACATTGCTCTTCACAAAGGGGGATCAACAATAACTA
>Ga0302271_10000318_pt1 | contig 46036 bp, 24 predicted proteins | sample III_Bog_N1_1_FD_198767 | JGI IMG/M metagenome (GOLD analysis project Ga0302271, IMG submission 198767) | Peat permafrost microbial communities from Stordalen Mire near Abisko, Sweden - III_Bog_N1_1 | ecosystem: Environmental > Terrestrial > Soil > Wetlands > Peat | place: Sweden: Abisko...
AAACAATAAATTCAAAAAAGCATAAGAGCACTTGGTTGGAGAGAAAAGTGCATAATTTTCATCTCTTTGAAATATTTTTAAAAAAAAGTAGAAACCGACTTTATTTCCAGGCTTAAAGTCCTAAGATTAATAAAAATGTAAAAATGCCTGTTTAATAAGAGCATTTTTTTCATGAAAAATACTTTTTCTACCTTCCAAAATATTATTCACCTTAGTGACTGGCAGAATGAACTTTTCTTGTAATAATCAATATTTTTATTATCATAAATAACCCCCTTTAATCATTATTTTTAGTTGATTTTTTAGCATAAATGACTGGTTTACAATCTTGAAGTTAAACCCCCTAAAAATGAAACATCAATAAATGATTTATTTATCTGTTTATTATGCTTTTTCATAATAATTCAAAGAATAACACTATTTCAACTCAAGACAAACAAACAATTTTTCATTACTCAATTTCCATTTATTTTTCATTAATTGGTATTTTCGTCTCACTGTCTTTGTGAGTTTCTTCTGTTAATAACTCAGCTTCTTTTCCTTGTTCTTAAGCGAGCTCATAATTCTCAAATGCCTTCACATCAGCTTCTTTAGGATTGTAATGAAGATACAATAATTCATTCATCACATAAAGACAATCTAAACAGTCAAATCAAAAAAAAGAAAAATTACCTTTAATTTTCCCAAAATAACTCACAAATTCAAAATATAACTTTACCTTTAACATCTTCAGATGTTATCGCAGTCTGTAATTCCGCAGACACTTCTAAAAGCCATCTTTCATACGCTTCTTCTTCCCGCATATCTTCAGGATTGTATTTTGCTCTTAGTTTTTAAGTAATTCGCTGGGAAGGTTCAAATCCAAATTGAGAGCAGCTAATAAGGAACGAAGCTACCGCAATAGTTTAAGGTTTAAAAATCAAAGGGGCATAACTACGGTAACTATCAAAACTGATGATTTTAGTAGCATAATAGATTCTCTCCTTATCTTTTTCACATTCATTGCAGAAATTGATAATCTAGCGGAAAGAGTCAAATGGCAACGCGATGTCAAAATCAAACTCAATCGCTTTTAATATCTTGCTCTCTGCTATGCATATCTGTTTGTGTTTATGAAAAAATAGTTAAATATGAAGATGAAAAGTTATTTCTTGTTGTTGATGATGAAAAATGAAATTTGAAAAGTAATATTATGTTCTCTTTAGATTCTTCAACCTTATTCTTAATGTTGGAGTAGACTTGATCGTTCATGATCTTTCCGAATTCTTTCCGAGGTGCGCAATGAAAGTAGCTCATAATAATAGGCTTCATTCTGTAATGGTCATATTCTCTGATTTTGAAAGCTAGCATGAGTGCAGCTGCGCAGTAAATCTTCAAAAAAAAGAATAAAGAAATCTATCAAAAAATCAAAATTAATTCTTACAAATCTATCATAGTTAATATAGCTCTTCGCGACAAAGAAGTAGTTCACGAGTTGAATTCCTAGTGATGTTATTGTAAAGCTCTAGCTAAACATAATCAAACAAAAAGCAAGCAATCAGCATATTCAAGAAATCTCTTTATCTTTAGCATGAAGAAAAGAATCAGTTTATTTTTGGATTCCGTCTACATTTTTTGATGCGCCATGAGATCAATCACGAAAGCAGCATTGCCGTTGAACACTTTCTTCTGAATCTCTGGACTGATTTCAAGCTCACTGTTCTTGTTATGTTCAGGAGAGAATATTTCGTTTTTCTTGAAGAGCTTCATTTGCAATCAGTTTTAGCTTGTTGAGTTCTATTATTTTAATTCAGAATTTATCTAAATGTTTTTTCCAAATCTCACTTGTTCTCGTGATAGCAAAAACATTTTCCAAAATCACTTTGCTTGTGTTAATCATTTGTGGGGTGCTGATTTAATTAAATATTCAAGTTTTTGTTCAAAATTTCTTGTTTGTTTTCTACCCTAGCAAAACAATTATCTTTTTGAGCAGTGCAATTCTGCAATTTATCACTTCAACTCGATTAAAATCAATTCTTGCAATTACTAAATATGCAACTCAATCTCAAATTGCAACAAAAGACATTTTAAGACGTTATTCCTCTTTTTAAGTTAAAAAAATTACAAATCTTCTCAAAAAACTATTTAAAAATATTGAAACTCAAAACAGACAAACAAATATTATTTTCAAATCCTCTGTCTACATATTGGACAAGAATCACGAGCATTCAGCCATAAATGGACACATTCAGAGTGAAATGTATGAGAACAAGGAAGCTCAGTTTTTATTTCTCCTTTAGTGTAGTTTTCATAGCAAATTGAGCATTGCTGGTCATCTAGATTCTTATCTACAACTACTTACTTTAAAAAATTTATTTTCTCTAGCTAAGCAGGCTCATTGCGATTGCTAGTTCCTTCAGCTAAGAAAGGATATATTGCAATGATCTAATTTATTTCGAGATATTCTTAAGGCATTTATTACCCATTTATATTCAGTTATTCAACGTGAAATTGATTAAGCTATTGCCTTAACAATATTAGATACTAGCAGTTACTGCATCCCTATTCATGTTCATTTAACTCTTGATGAAACTAGATATGAATATGCTGGGAATTAGGAACTAATCTACAAGAACAATTTGTACCATGGTTTTATTGAGAGGAATTTTAATTTTGGTTGATTTCACTAGTTTATTAAGTCCTGTTTAATGAGCTAATATGAAAGCTAGAAGTCCTACGGTTAATGTTCTATGAAGATCGCCTGCTTTAGCTTCTCAAATTGGTTGGTAAAGGTAAATTATATCCTCTCGAACCTGAGCCTCTATAATTTAATCTTGGATTTGGGGGGCGATGTGGTTGTTGCTACTGAATTCCTTATTCTTGTAGTCTGTTTAAGGGATCCAATAAATTATCTTCTTTTGTCTCTTCATTCTATAAAGTCTAATCAGAGTGTGAGTGGATGTTATTAATATTATTTCGTCTAGTCTCTTAATCTTTTTTCTTTTTCTTTGATGATGATCCATCCAAAGATATATTTGACCCTCTACGTTATCCATTACTCCTTTCATGGCGCTTGTTAGAAGGTTAATCCTAGCCTCTATTATGAGAATCTTGCATACTGTCAATGATAATCTACAAGATAATTTACTCCTCAATCTCATTGGTACTTTTACTTAAATCTGAGGCTACATTTGACTTATCCTTACTATCAAGTTAATGGTCATTTTTAGGAATATTTGAAAGTCTTGGAGAATCAATATTTTTATCTGAATTATCATTTATATTTCTATTTTTTCTTGTAAGTTTTTCAACTGGTATGTATTCGTTGCAGCATGTGTGCGTCCATGAATGCCCTCTGTATTAGATTTGTTGAGGTTGATCCTTTTTCTCTTCCATATGAGCCAGGGAAAAAAATGAAATTATTCAGAAGTCTTTGGGAAATATTTCTGAATATTTCATTTATGAAAAGCAGAATATGACATATGTTTATTTGAAAAGCACAGACTAGAACTAATCTGTTCTTTTCTCTCTCATTTATGTCACAAAATTATAAATTCAATAGCTTAATGGTAGTATCTTGATTATCGATATTTAATATTTTTTGAAGTTAAGATGAAAGGACGTGCTACTGGAGCGATTTTTTTAAAATAAAAGAATAGATACTCTTTCAAATGCTCATTGTCTTAAAAATTCAAAGAAGCTCGCTAATCTCTATTCTAATTTGTTTAAGAATTATAAGATAATATTGTTTGTTTTTTTTTAAAAAAATAGCTTTGATTGGCAATACAGTCGCGAAAACTTTCCATTAACAACTAATTTAGTATTCTTTGGAATAATTATCTACAATATTGGTCTGAATCCTGCTCATTAAATCCTTTAAAGCAAGCACAATCATCTTCTAATAAGATAAAGAGGATAATTGAATTGAAGGAAAGTTATCAACTTAGGTAAAATAATTATGGATTTTATCTTCTTCTTCTATGTAACAAATTACAAAGGATTTTGTTTGAAGAATCATATTTTTATTTCTGTTTTTATTTCATTTTTGTTGAAAAAAATAACAATTTTCAAATGAATTCGTTGTGCTTTCACAAAAATATTTGTTTGAGCATCTATCTATCTTGTGAAGAGTCGTGTTTCAAGTTAAGACAATAGATCTTTCGATTAATAAACGACCTTTGTAGCATTTAGAGGAGTGTGGCTACTCAAGGTCAAATTAATATTATCAGAAGATAATTGATTGTTTTATTGGAAAGTTAGAATCAAGAGAAATTTTTGTTAGCCAATGAGTGTTCAATGCAACAAGCCTAGTGAAGGCGAGATGGAGTATATCCGTGAAGGCTTGAGATAAAGTATCCGTGGAGATGGCAGAAAGAACGAAGAACTTAGAGAGATGATTGTTGAGAAAGGAATACTCAAATAAGCAAATGGATCGAGTCTTGTAAGATACTCTTAAGATAATGCACTCGTTTACACTGGAATCAAAGCATAAATCACAAACACAAGCAATGATCAAGGAATTATATCCTTAAAACTAGAATCAGCGTAACGTCGTGAGCGCAGTCGTGAAGAAGAAAATCGAGTAGATAGCGATAAAGAAACTCTTGCGTATTTAGAAACAGTTCTACAGAGTGTATTAGTCGAAAATATCAGCAAATAAACTCTTTGCATCGTCCCCAACTCCAAAGCTTGGCTTCTATCTATCGATGTCTTCCTCCTTTAGAATGTGTAGCTCTCCTAGATTTAACTCATTACCGCTGGTATCGCTGCTGCGTTATAAGACCTAGTGCTCCCTAAAGTCACAATCACTCATAATTAGCTCACAAATGAAGACGATGTGACAGTGCTCTAAGAATAATTTTAGACTTTCTCCCTAGACGATTTCAAACCACCCAAAATACTGCTAATAGGATAGATTGGCAGAACACTCATCCATGACATGGACACATAGGAATACTACTCTGTTGACAGTAAGTATCTTGTCGTCATCGATCCATACAATAGAAGAGTACTGTCCATAAAGAAAACAGGTGCAGGGTTTGTTCCGCCTGAAGATTTCGCTAAGATCGCGTAGTTTGCACTGTAATCTGCTGCTCTTTCATACTGAATGATAATTGGTGCATTGAATTATGTTTTTAAGCTTAGGGGTGATATGCATGTTGTGTGATTGTAGATCTTAATGATTTAAAATTGTTCGAAAAGTGTAAAAAATTATGTTGATCAACAATTTCAAAAAAATAAAAATATATTTACAAGAATATATCATAAGGATATCCATTTGAGCTTTGAATATTGAATACGCACATCCAATCAACAAAATATACTTTAATCTAATCATTTTAATGCTCATAGTACAATTTAGAAGTAATCAACTCTCTTCTCTCTCTCTCTCTTTCTCTTTCTCTCTTTTTATCTTATTTTGTCAAAATATTTACATAATAAATAGCCAATAGTTTAGCAATAATCATCGTCTTTTTTCTCTTCTTCATCTCTTTTCACACCTTTTCACGCTTTAGATTGCGCACTAAGGAGTTATAATTGCTAGAGGACTAGCATCTCAAGTGAGTTTTCATCGATTCCTGATGAAATTGCTTGTTTGAGAGCTTAAGTACAACATTTATTTGCTTTACTCTTCTAATCTTATTAAATGTAAACAAGTGCGAGCCCCTCTGAAGCAAGGTATGATTAACTTACAGATGACAATCTGTAGAGCTACTTAGCTGTCTCGAACTCTTGTAGTTAAACATATGAATTAGCTAATGAAATCACAGCATCGCTCGATAATTTATTCCATATTTTGTCTTTGCTAAACATTTCATCCAAAATTGCTTTAGATTAAACTTGAGTTAAGTGTTCAATCATGCATCCAAATAACCCTTCTAGAGATTCAACTTAGATACCACTTTTGCTTAGCGATTCTTCTTTGATTCGTTGTTTAAACAACTAAAGTGCTGATGAATGTTTGCATTAAAAATGAAATGCTCGCGCTAATGCAAGTTAAAAATCATCAGTGTTCGTATCAATCTCAATGTATCGCTTTGCGATATCAAAAGCTAATTCAAACTAATTCAGTTTTAGCAGAATCATCACATGCTTCTTCAGCTGCTCATTTAGCTGTTGTTCATGGTTTTATTAACTAGAAAGTTATTCTTATTATGCTGCGGATGGCTAATTTCGGTTGAGTATCCCAAGTAAAATTTCAGTATTTGCTAATAATTTTTAGTTTAATTCTTTATTTTGCATAAAATCTTTATCTTCAACTAAATCATGGGTTTGCCCTTCATTCTTCAAACTGTTTATCTCTTTGATGTCATTCTCTCTACATGCTTGAGACTCTGATTATTAATTATTCTCAGATTTATTCAGTTAATCCTATTTCCTTAACTCCTTATCGTTTTGTTCTTGTTTCTTCTCCAAAACCTACTAGTATTTTCCTTCTTCTTCTTCCTGAATAACTGAACCAACTTAATTCCTTTCTTATTTATTACCACTCCCATTCCTTGCTTTGTTGTTATTCTAGCTTTTAAACTCAATTGAACCTAGAAAATAAGGCTATGTTCTCTACGATATTTATACTTACTAAACTTTATTAGCTACACTTGTTCCTACACATTCTTCGATGTCATTATCTTCGCAGTTCATTTCTTCTCTTGAAGCTTTTTCAGCTTTCTCAGCTTTCACAACATCCTCAGCGAGTGCATGCATCTGCTCCTTTCCTTTCTGACCTTCATTCAGAGATTATTTCTTGGAAGGAGTGCCATCATCAGCAGTGAGATTTGCATTTTTTAAAGCGGTATCACTTTTTCCATTAATCTAAAAATGAGAAGTCTTATCTGCAGCAATATCGATAACAACAGGTTATTGTTGTTGCTAAGGTGTTGATTTATGTAGATTTCCTGAAATATTGCTGCTAGCCTGGTGAGGTTCTGTATTTTTTTTGGACTTAACTTGCGCACAACCCATTCTTGTTTCTCTTCTTGAGTTATTTCTTTTTTTTCACCCAGGGTTTTTTATGCAATCAGTTTCACCACAGTAAACTCATCGACTCTTTAGTAATAATCACTACAAAAATTGATGTTAATGGGGGGGGGGGGGGATTATCTTTGATTCAACTATTCTGCCACTCATTTCAGGCAGGGATTGAATTATTTTTACAATCTTTCTTTACTTTGCAAATTCTATTTTCAGTTAATCTGAAAAAAAACTAATGCACATTCTCAAATTAAAAGCAATCAACTTCTGTAAATAGGTATTTGATTTTGGAATAAAGTTTTGCTATTTGGAATAATCAATTAAAAATGATAAAGAACATCATAAAAGCACTAAAATTCTCATTCCTTTATTAATGCATTTACAATAAACAAAACTTGCAGAAAGAACATATTCAAAGAGATAATATGTATGTCTTTTCACTATGCTTGTGTCTTTTGTTTAGCTAGATCATCATCATCTTCGATTTCGATAAAATCTCTCTTCCCTTGCTGCTGCTTCTTCTCGAGATTAAGGGGATCTTTAATGTTTGTAGTTTATTTCTTTTTCTTCTTCTTATCTTTATTAATATCAGTTTGATTTAAGTGAAGATCAGCTGTAGGATTGATTTAATATGCAGGTGCTTTTGACGTTGTTGTTGGAGTTGCAGATTGATAAATGAAATTTGTTGCTGAAAGATTGTTTGGCTAGGTGTATTGTAGCATCATGTTCGAATTTAGAAACAAAGATTATGCTGCAGCTTAAGTATCGTAATAGTTCGGTAGGATCATTCCTTGATACGGCATGTAGTATTAGGAAAGTTAGTTTGATTGATTCTTTTGATAATTTTCGAGTTGCAGATTTTAAAGCAAAGAAGAATGCTAGGATTGCTATTACTATTATTGCTACTGCTAAAGTAATTATGAAAGTGCTGCTGCTGAAGCATTAGTAGTAGTATTGTTGTTATTGTTGCTTACATTTTTATTGAGATTTTGCATAGCTTGAGTAACACTATCTTATTATACTTGAGGAAGTGATTACCCAGCTGGAATTTGAGTAGAATTCATGCTAGCACTAAGGAGATTAACTTATGCTGACTTTGGGAGATTATTGGTATTATTATTGATGTTATCTTTCTTTTGTTTTTTCTTCTCATGCGTCTTGAAAGGTTCAGAAAAACTGCTGCCTGCAATTTCCTTCTCCAAATCAGTCACTGATTTCTTGTCACTAGAAATAGGAATAGGAATCGCTGAAAAAAATTATTTAAAAATTACAAAAATCACAGATTTACAATAATAAACAAAGAAATTTAGGTGATAATTACCCTTAGCTGTTGCTGTAACTGCTGCAGTTACTGATAAAGTATTGCTACTATTTTTGCTGGTGTTGTTGTTGTTTACGTTACTATTAACTAACGATGCTTGTTTCTTTTTCTTTTTGATAACTTCTTGCTGCGTTTATTCTTATTGCGTATTCTTGCTCTCGAGATTATGCATAATCTAAACTCTATGAGTGTATATTTCTGAATTCACAAACTCCGGGAGATCACCATAAAACGATCTGAAATCATCTAAAAACACTTCCGCTAGCTGCATTCTTTATTAATACGACCCTTTCGCTTGATTGGTGTACTCATCGTCGTCTATGAATGGATCATTTTAATCGTAGAAAAGTTCATCTCTGAAATTATTCGCAGTGCTTTCGCCCTTTTTCAAAGCTCCACTCTTTTTAGCAATGCTGGATATACTCTCAACTTAGCCGTATCGGAGAATTCGTTTGTAGAGATCGTCTGTAATGCTGGAGACTTATGAATGATGGTGGCTGACTTTCTCTACACTTTCTAATTCACTTAGATCTAGTCTCATGTAATCAAGTGCGTTAGATTTGTTCTACTCTACGAAATCGTTCACGTAGTTGAGTGTGCGGTCATCCTCGCTGCTGTATTAAATCCAATCAAAGGTACCTTTGATATCTTTGTCACCTTTATAAATTCAAAAATTAATAGTTCTTTTTCTGAACTTCTAGCAAATACGCACACACAATCTAATAATACCCCTCCCAAGATAATAACTTTTTTGCTATCATTGTACCTCCTCCAACGCGTTTCTATAAATTTTGGCTTATCTATTTTGTTAATTCTTCTAAGGATATCTTATTCGATCGCTTCTATGGCTTTTTGAACTTTGGTTTGGTTGAATCGTTTCCTCCTTTTGAATTTTCCTCTCCGATCTTAACCTATTCTGCAATCTTATTTCCATCTTTTCCACTTTCTTCCCCCTTCTTTCTTTGTTATGCCTTTTTCTCTCCATTTTCTCCTAATGCTTCAATATCTTCTTCCTCTTCGTCATCGTCAACTTCTTCTTCGATATCATCTTCTTCACTCAAAATATCATCACCATCTTCATCATCGAGACAAATAACTTTTTCTTTCTCCATTTAATCTTCTTTTTCTTCTTAATTTGCTTTCTTTTTGTTCTAATAGTTAATTTACTTTTCACAAATAATCTTATTATTGTTGGATGAGCTCCGTGTGTTTATCAAATATTTTTGTGTTTGCGCATTAAAATGGGTTTAGCATTTTTTCAAAAACAAACAAAAGAAAACACAATATTATTATTTTTTCTTCATTGCCTCTTTTAATCGCCCTCTTGGAATAGATAAATATTTAACTTTTTTCAATTTTATTTCAATAATCAATTTGTTTTTACATTGCTCTATCTACCATATGGAATACTAATATTTTAAAGAAAAGAAAAATGGATAACATTATTTTCTCAATTTTCTGTAAAATTATCGAGCAATGGTCTTTGAAAGCAGGTTAAATGATTCTTGGAAGGGCATTGACCTAAACTGGTTTTAGAACTATTTACCTTATGTTTCATGCTAAAAAATCATAAGAAATAATCATTTTCTAAGAGATTAACTTCTAAATATTTAACATATCAGATAACAAGAATTTCTATTATTTAATGTGGATCTGTAACTATCTCAGTTTAAGGCTCTAAGAACAGTTTCGAACAGTTTAGATTCATTATGAAATCAATCGATATCTTCTATTTTGCATCATTAAATCAGTAAATCATATTAAAATGTCCATTGGTTCTCTTTTTTAGAATTGAAACAACGGAATTTGTTTTTTCAGTAAAAAAATAAAAGCCAGCCAGCTGGATTTGAGAATGAACATAACTTTAGATTGCTTGAATTATTTAATTCAGGGAAATACTTTCAAGAAACACAATAATTCAGGTTCGGGGCATGTAATCTTTATTTCAGGGGAATACTTTCAAGAAGCAAATAGAATTCAGGTTAGGAAAAATCACTTTTTGAAACAAAGAAAAATTCTACTTGTTAAAATCAACCCTGAATCCCTTACAAATCAGAGGGAAATATACCTTTCACGCTCGAAACATAACACTTTACCTTCAAGCGAAACTCAATCTCTTTAGGTAACGGAATTCTTGCTTCTAATTTGACAAAACATTTAAATTGTTTAAGTTTTTTTTTTGAAAACCCAAAAAGATTAAGCCAAAAATTAAACCTTTAGCACACAAGTATCACACTTAATAGCAAAAAGAACATGAATTTCGGGAACAGCGCAAGAGACAAGTTAGCTCAAATGGAGCAAAACGAAGGTCCTAAAATGAAACAAGGAGCAGGAACAGATCTTCCTCCTTAGCGTGAAAAATATGAAACCATTCCTTCTGATGGAGAAGACGATCACTAAGTGTCTAGTTAAGTTGGAGTTCTTTCTTAATAAGGCACATCGAAGCTGTACACTCCATTTAAAGAAGACAAAAGTTATCTGAAGGACTAAACAGCCTTTGCATGCGATAATTAAGTTAAATTAGAAATGCAACCTCGCGCTTTTCTGGAAGAAACAAAGGACAACACAGCCTTCCCTAGCCCACTGAATAGCATGAATGGCGCACTAAATCAAAAAATTCTAAAGACAAAGGAATTATTTATACCTCAAGGCGATTTGATTGACGAATAGAATATCGAAGAGCAAGATATTTTTGGAAAAACAAACAGCTCTCAGAAGAATCAGGAAGATACTGCTAGAGTCGTGAATGGAGTCGTTGTGAAAGAGTCAAAGAACAAAAATAGCTCTACGATTAAGAAACAAAATGAAAAGTATGGATATGTGACTGATAAGTGGACTCTGATTGGGTTGATTCTCATGATCATCATGAATGTCATAACTCTTTGTCTATTTGGGGCATTGCTAGTCTTTGAGTTTCAATCAGCTGGTAATCTGAATACAAAAGGCTATTCCAATGGGCAATTTGTCTTTAGAAGTCTTATCACTGCTAGTTTCTAGGATTGTTTTTTATATTACAGAGTCATCGCTGATTTTTTCCTCATAATTCTATCGCTTCTGCTGATTTTCTGCGCTCATTATCCAATCTTTGATTATGCTAGGAATATCATATTCTATGCTGGTTTTGCATGTGCTACAATTACATTCACAAGAATGGAATATCTTTTGTACTTAGATAGCTACAGTGAACTCAAAGCTAGCTTGCTGAAATATTAAGATTATCAGTATGTAAATGAGGCAGATTTCAAAACTAGCTTTGATAATTATTATATTTTCCTCAAAATATATTCCTATGTAATAGTGCTGTCTTCTCTTGTGCATATTGCAGCTATTGTTTATGCTACTAATTCTGAAGAAGATGAGATTAAACCAAAGCAAAAAGGAAGAGGATCTGCTTATTTAGAATAACCACCTTTAATCTTATTAGATGATATTGAAGGGAAGAGGGTAGAGTGACGATGAGATTTTTATCTGAAAAAGAAAATAGAAAAAAAATGAAAGGATTTGACTTTAATTAGAATGAAGAAGCATCTTTTCAAAAACACTTAACTTAATAGCAATACAACCTCATAATAATAGCGTAAGTGATTAGATGGAAAAAAGGATTGAACTTCTGAATTAAATGTAAAAAAATTGCTAAATTGAGAAAAAATTGTAAGTACAAATGACTAATCTCAATGAAAACGGATGAATATCTTTATGTATATGCAGTTTATTTCAACATATTTTATCATTTATTAAATGTTAGTTCTATTCGAAATGTATTGGATAAAAAGAAGTTTTGAAAGAAAATGTTGGTATGATAATTTTAATGAATTCTGATCTGAATTAGCAAGAGAAATGGATGAAATAAATTAGATTACCATCATCTCGGAAATACTTTTGTTGTTACAACTGCATGAGCAGCTTTAAGATAAGAAATAACAAAATTATGTTGAAAAGAGAATCACATAAGAATAATGGCTTTAATGTTTTTTTTAGATTGAAACTGCTAATTTTTTACACACTTGAATAAAAATATCCATTCTTAGTCCTTTGAATACTGAAAGAAACCATTAAAGTTAAAAATATTTAGTGGCTTCAGTTTTATGCTCATTCTTTACCTAAAGATTTTGTAAGTTGCAAAACTACTGAGAATTTTACTTATTTTATGGACTAAATTTAATTATTTTTGAGAAAACCTCAATATTTTTTTTCTATTTTAGAACTCCAAAAATAATTTAAGGTTTAGATTTGAGTTAATTTATCTTGAATTATTCCCTCTTCCTTGTTAATTCATTTTATTGTCTTAACTTTATTTTGGTTTTCTCTATTCTTTTGTTTATTTTGATTTATCATAGGAACATAATATCAAGTTGTTTTTGAAGGGAAGTTTTTTCCTGAAAATAAAATATTATGAAGATTCTTAAAGCATGGCATTAACTTTGGTTGAATACAACTTACTAGCTATTGACAATTAATTTTCCTTTTTGTAGGCAAACTAGTTTCCCAAAGATTTAAAAAAAATACTTCAGGAGAATAGGGATTATTTTTTATTAAAATTGGCCTTAAATTGTTTCTCTAGCCATATAAAGGAGCTCATCGTTCGAGTAATTAAAAAGAGCAACCTAAAATCCTATTTGAATTAGATTGCCTTTGATAACAAAATAAGTTTTAACAATTAACTAATTGTCTATTCCACTCAGTAACTTTAATCTTGAATTGAAATCGATCACTGAAGTTTCTTATTTAATCTGTTGATAATTGCAATCGTTTGAGTAAATAACTTGAGCCAACTCGATGAATTAAGTGCATTCTGTTATTATGTATCAAAATTACTGTTACTTTGCTACAATATGATTTTTTCAGGTCTTTTCAAGCAATATCCTCCTTGTGTTTTGTATTTAAATAAATCTGCAGATTGAAGAAAATAATTCATGGAAAAACATTAGAAAAATAGAAAGAAAGAAGGAATCTCATTGAAGATATCGACAGAATCATCTGGGAGGTTTCACAAGGTTTAATATTCTTTTGAGTTTAGTTATTGCTGGGGCTTACAATTTTTTGGTTAAGATAATTTGTCTCTTTCTTTGGTCTTTGTCTCGGATAGTATTGACTATTCGAAATTGAGTGGATAAGCTAATCGAGAGTACTTTATTTTGTGATTACTGCGAATTTTTACAGTACTTACTTAGATTGGGATAACATTTTCTAATTGTAAAGCATAAACTCATCTTTGTTCTTAGAATGTTTGATGCGTGTATGTGTGCTTGAGAAGAATAATTAAGCTGTTATCGTTGAAACCTACATGAAAAAAGAATATTTAAGGAAATTAAAGCTCTTGAAAACCATTTCAAAAGAATATTTCACAAGTAATTCTTTGATTGATAATCTGGCTTCACAAATTGGATCGTCCTTAAAAGAAACCTAATCAAAAAGGGTGTAGAACTTTCTTAAAATTATTATCACTTAAATTAATAAAATTAGCAGAGATATAGGAAGGTAAATTGATAAGGAAAAGGACACTCAAACAAGGAAAACAGAAGACTACAGCGTATAAAAAATTCTTTTTTATTCCTCGCAAAAGCAGCATTCATCCTAAAGAGTGAATTGCTAAATATATGAAGGATAGCGAAAATACTTTCTAACATCCTTTCGGGTTAGTGGAAGTTTATAGGAATCAAAAGAATGATACAATTTAGGAGTAATTCTCAAAGATGGATATTGAGGATGATACTGATGCAACTAAAATTAGCTAAGAATAAAATCTAGAAATCACCAGCAATCCAGCCATTTCAAACCCTAATTCATCTGGTATCTCATCTCCTTCCAAGATTCCTTCGAAGCGTAAATACGTGAAGAAAACGATGGTACAATTTTTATAGAAATCTTCTTTAGCAAATAGTCAAGTAAATCAAGAAAGGAGCTTAGATGTTATTGCTGTACCTTTATATGAATCTCCAAAGGAATACATTGATTTTATATTAATCGGAGGAGATTTTATCTACAAAATCAACGCAAATGAGATAATTAACTAAAATTATTCCTCAGTAATTCTCCCTCACTCAACAGGTAACAACGGAAATGTTAGATCTTTTTCTCAAGGCTCTGAAAAAAACTACAGAGATCATGCTGATGACCAACTTGTCCTTTACAAAGACGTTCTGAATATCACTCAACAAGACAAGTTTATAAGCGTTCAAATGTGTAACAAAATGGACGGCCTTCTTGACTTTCGATCCCTCATCGGCCCAATAAATAATTACATGTCAGAGAGAACAGGTGAAGATCATCTCGAGATGCTGCTTCAATTCTAGGACACTATTAACAAATCTTACTCAGCTATTGTGCGAATTCTTGAACTTTATCCAGATCGAGATAAGCTTGTGGCACTTCAGTAGCGTCGTTGCGAGTATATTCATAAATGCGGAGTGGCGAGCATTAGATCAAAGTTCACAGGCGATGAGTTCTTAGGTGCTGGTCTCTCGATGATAAATTTTGAGAAAAAGATGCCAATATTATAAAGTGTCGCGTTCAACTAATCGTTTGTATCACTGGTTGGAACTGATTTCGATCAGCTTTAGAGCTTCTTCATGCGTAAAGGTATCAAGGAATTTTTTGATTTTCAAACTCGAGTTAACCTGCAGACACATCACATCCGAGGGCTAGTGAATAAAAGTAACTAAATGTTCAGACAACCGTTTACCCTTCTGACATACGATGACATAAAGATTTAGTGTTTTGCTGACATTGAAACAATATTCCTTGAAATGCCTGATGAACTGAAGTATTGTAAGGATGAGAACCCATTTGATATCGTCGAGGGGGGATTCTTGTTGCACATCATTTTAGAGAATAGCTAATTGCAAGAGATCATTTAGATTCGATAGCAAATGGCCTTAGAAAAGTAGGAACATGAATAAGCGAGTACCAATGATGGTTTTAAAAAAGAAGACGACATTTGCTATAATATGTAGTCATAGTATTTTATGGAACGTTTCTATTCAGATTAACTTAAAGATATTCTAAAGGACTCAGTAAACTCGGCTTCAGGGAGCATTTCTGATTCGATGTCTCAAGAAATCAGTTAACCGTAGGATCCGTTTATTTAGGAAAGGTGTAAATTTAAAATCATTTGATTTGATTGAGACTAAAAAAAGGGAAAAAAGATACAAAATATGACGACAAACTGCTATGAAATCTTGAGGTGTATTCCCTTAAAACTGGCAGAGCATTTAGACACTCTTTTTAATATTTAATAAAAATATAATATGGAAATAACCTCTCAAGAAGGTCAATTTAAGAAACAATTTTAAGAACTGCTCTTCAGGCGTTCTCCCTACTATTTAATTGTTTGTTACTAAATTTTATATTAATAATTAAACTTGAAAGAATGATAAGAGAACCTGAAGCATTTTGGAGGAATTTGGTAACACATTTGTATTATGTCGTAGTATCTTTTTCGATTAGGCTTTTTATTTTTAACAAAAAAATGTTCATAAAATGGAAAGATATACTTGGAACTTTCAGTTTCTGGTAATTTTTACGATCTCTAGGTGTCTTGTAAAGACATCAAAGAACGTCCTTCGGTGGTGTGTCAGCTTTATTAATTAAAATAGCCCCCACCACTAATATTTAGGATAACACTTATAAGTCAAATAGATAAGCTGTTTTATCAAAAAAGTTTTTATAAAAGTAAGTTTTCAGCACATATTGCCCAAAGCGAGTAGATTAATTAAAAATACAACAAAAATTGTGTGAATAAATTAAGGGTTTTGAAAAACTTTGAGGGAAGATAAAAATCAAGGAAGTTTGAGGGATAATGGAGTTTGATGGATTCCAATTCAATGCAAATACATTCTTGAAAGTTCCTGGAATTGACATGAAAACAGAAGTGAGTGCGGTTCTAAAACATTCTCCAGGAATCGTTGTTGGAGGAAACAGACCTTTTTTTGAGAATTTAAGGGAGATATTCAGCTAAAATAAAGAAAGGGGAATAAAGAACAGGAAATAGTAAAACTTAGAGGATGAAGATATCTATGATTAGGAGCAAGCTCTTGTAGAGGAACTATAGTAATAGCAGATAAATTAGAGCCTTTGGTGTTCTTCAATCAAAACAAAACAATGGGTATTTCTAGGAGGCGATTTATATGTAAATTTTGCTAGTTTTTGCGGAAAAAAAGATTATTAAAATGAGAATTATGATAATATTTCTCATTGGAATGAATGGCGCCCTTCCGTGAAGTGTTTGAGATTAAGAAATCATTTTCATTTGGATATGCAAACTGAAAATGAAGGACCAGTGGAATTTAATGGAGTAACTAATGCAATAAGGAGTTTAAGCAACATACATTCATTTGAAGTTGCAAAATTACTTGAAATCTACGCGAAATATCTTCTTGCTGAAGAACAAAGAATCAAATCTAAAGCAGATTTGTTGAACAGAAATGAAAGAAACTAACTACTGCAACTTTTATCTGGAAATTATGAACATTCCTTAGCTTAAGCACATACAATTTTAGATACCATAGGCGATGCATTTCCTATGATGTATTTCGTGAGAAGAACAAGTTTAAAAACCTTAAGGGGGTAATTATCTGCTATAGGGTTAAATTAGTAACTCACTCAAATTCTCTGCGAAAACAGAGAGAAGCACATGCATGCTTTGCTGCGAAATGGATTACCTGAGATATTCTCTTATGAAACTCATTTACGACTGCTACTGCTGAACTTACGCGGTGAAGGTGAAAAGGAAATATATATTCGTACAGTAGATAATATTGAAGTTAAATGTCAGTTAAAGTTACTGTATTTTCCTTTGGGAACGATTTAATTTAAAGATATGAGCTTCACTGATACTTTGAGAGTTTATAAATTTAACATCGATGAGTCTGAGTTATCTATGCTGGCTACGAGAAGGTTCTATCAACCACTCTCCGATTCGAGATTGGAATTAGAATTCGATTATGATATCCAATCTGATCAGTTTCTAAAGTAGTATTATCAGCAATTCCATTAGAGAAAGTATTCAACGAAAAAAGAAATTAATAATTAACAGATAAATCAAGAATTAAAAGAGTTCATAGATCCTAAGCAAGAACACAATGAATAATAGTTATATGGAACAGACAAAAAATTTTCAGACAATTAGATCAAATTGAAGCACGAAGAGGAAGTAGAATAAAGTGATTAGAGAAAACCTAATCCTTCTAACTTTTCTCTTTCATAAACCCTCGCACTGATTTAGTAGAATAAGTCATTTATTTAAGATTAAACTTCCAAACTTTTAGCAGAATCGACTTCAATCGTAACCCCTCCTACATCCTCTTCACTATTAACTGCTCCAACAACGCCTTAAACCTACTTCAATAATACAATTTATCAAGATATTCCATTTCCACTGAATTATATCGGGAATAACACAAATAATTAAATTTTTTAATACTCAGGAATTAGTTAGTAGCAGCAACTGCATCAGTAACTTCTTCCAATAACTCAGCCTTTCTCTAATTTGTTGATAAATCAATCTTCCAATATGAATAGTATTTCTTTCACTAATCAAATCATATCTGAGCCATCTTTAGCATCATAGAATCTTTTCTCTTTCCTCACTCATCCAGCATTTAAGTTGCCTGATTCGTAACCTCTATGATGTATTTTTGCATCATTTTTTCTATTTTAGTTTCATAACAAAAAATTCTACTGTCAAATAAACATAAGTTATTACAACATTCTTATAAAACATCGAGATTATTTGTTTTTTATTGTTGTTTTTGTTGCTGCATTAAAGTCAACAAGAATTAGCAAATACCATTGGCTAAATAATGGACTCTACTATGTTTGATGCTTGTGTTTTCGCAACTTTTCATTCAATCAACAACGAAGACAAAAAAAAAGCATTAATCATGTGACTGCTTATCATTTTTTTAATAAAATTAAACAAAATTCTAAATTATTTATGGAGAATAAAACCACAATATTATTGGGTTTAATAGTTTTTAGTTCTTTTTGTTTAGTTAATAATTATTTTTATTAGTTTCTGATCTCTGCTTACTAGAAGAATCATTCATCAAAAAGAGTTCATTCCACTGGAGCAATTATTTTTATCAAGTACAACTTTTGTGGATGTTCGTAAAATTGAAAAACTCTGTCTGATTGATTGATTGAAGACCACTCAGAATCAATCAACAAATTATTCTATGCAAGCAAATATCCTGGAAATTTAGAATGAAAACAATCAATCTTTGGAGATATTTCGTGTTAATTTTTATATTAGTAGAAAAAAATACGCATCAAACACAACATGCAAGCTTTTATTTGTAATTATATTTATATATTTCAATGTGATGTAGATAGCTTCTCATTGTGTTACAAGAGTTGTCTTGAGGATTTCACTTTAAGATGGGAAATTCAGATGCTGCTTCTGTGCAGGTTTGTTGAAAATGCTCGAAATGTAAGCATTCCAAAAGACTGAGAGAGTATTGATCGCTATTGGCTGTAAATACATTGGTATGTAGCGAAAGTTAAAGAACATCACTAGCGGCCAAAACGCGCAGTCACTGATGAAACACTAGATAAAATCCTTAGTAATCTTATGCTTTTCTTCGAGAAGTGATTTGCCACTAAGGAGCGTCATTGTGATTAAGAATGAGGGGTACTAGATGCATGGACTGACAATTTGATCAATAAGTGTTTTTTTGATAATTTACCAATTTGAGTTTAGATTTGTCACTGGAGCTAACCGAGGTAAGAGCTTCAGATACCAGTAATACGAAAATGGTCCAAGAATTGCAAAGCCATATAACGCCATATGGAATGCTCTCGATTTATTGTAAGGTGGAGAAATATCGGAATTTTCTTTTTTCTGCGCTGATCTTCTCTAGACTGTTTGAGTGACAAGATCACCTGTACCTAAAATAAGACCTGTTGAAACGATAATAGATCTAGCTGGGTTTGTTTCCGTGTATGAATTGAAGCGTTCAAGCAGTTTCAGGAGAGTCTTTTTCATTGCAAGGAACAGATGACGAACTCAGCTTTGGATAATGGAAAATAATATTTTTGAGTTTGATTGTACGTGTGCGTGTGTGTTTTGTTAATCTTTGAAAAAAGTAGTCTTCTTGGCAGCGTAAGGCAATCGAAGAGCAATTAGTTATCGTAATTAAGAAGGACCCCTTGAAATTGTCAATTTGTTATGTGATCAGACTATTTTAATTATCCAATTATTTGCCAGAATTTTCCTACCAGCTAGATCATTCTCCAGAGGGAAGAATAGAAAAGAAAAGAAAACAACGATTAAGGAAAGATAATTTTTAATTAAAAAGATCCCTTTCACCTCATTCATTCTTATGTTGCCAAGAAATCATGCTATTGTACATTCATAAATAAATGAAAAGAAAAATAAATTAAATACTAAACTAGATTGGGTATTTTAAAAATAAGGAAATGATTAAAGAACATTTCACTCTGATAAAACAAAATATTATTATTATTAACTCACTTCTTCTTTATTTTTCATCTATCTCCCATGCAAAAGAAGAGAAGAATAATTGAGGTCTAAGAAATGTTTAGCTGGTTGATATTTGAATCCCCCATTGATTTCTTTCCCTAAAATATCCAGATATCACATATTAATTTAACTTACAATTCCTTTATCTATTTCCTTTAAAATTTGCTTTTGGAGATTTGTCTTTATCTTTATCAATGGTTGGCTCTTATTACTCATGAACTCACTGAATAAAACAAAAAAACAAGATTTTTCATATCTTAAATGAAAATATTTGTTAATAAATGCATAAAAACAAACAATTAATCACAATGGGTGAGTATCTACTTCTTATGGAAACTCAAGAGCTTTCGAAGTAGTATTTTGCAGTGTAAACTAACAACCTCTATTATAACTACAGAATTAATTTCTAGCACTATTACCAGGCTTAAGGGATAGCGATCATCAAGTAGCCCTAGAAAGTTAATTAGATAATTAATAATTTGCAAGGAGAAGTGAATTTATGAATCAAGAACTCTGAAGAATTCTTATAATTTTTCTGAATTAATAATTGTATTATTTGAGGAAAGAAACAAAATAATACTAAAAGAATGAGTGAGTTCGATGAAAAAGGAGATTTCAAAGCACCTCCATCCAAATTGAATTCATTTAGCTAATCAAACCTTGAGTTAATGATTTCGAATGATATTCCAACTAACACCAATGATGCTCATCCAGGCAGTCTCCGTTTTGGCGATCTTAAAAGGCGATAACTGTTAGATACAAACAGCAACAAAGGAACATCTCCACTTTAACCAAAAATTGAACTACATGATATGAATAACCCATCTTAAAGTAGCTTTATCAACAGCAATATCAACAATAATCTCAACATATTAACAAATGGACCAAGTGAGTTTTCTAGGAGACCGCATGGATTTGTGTCTCTCTCGAACTTAAATAACAGCCCATTGAGATCAGCAAGGAACTCATATGATCATGAACGGCCATCCAAAGATTTTTCACTACAAAGAGGATTAGATAATAATTAACATGTATCTCGTTTTTCTAGGCTGGATGCAAAGGAGCTTCCTAGAACTAGCCTTTCTTTGGGTGCAAGTCTGCTAGCTAAGCGGTTTGCAATGAAGCTAAAATTGAAGGCTAATTCTTAGTTATTTAGGAAGTTAACTGATCGATAATTCAATATTATTGGAGATCTCTCTGGTTTTTTTAGTTTTTACCGCAATTCGCTAGTACTAATTATCTTGACAATTTCCTTTGTTTTTTTGTTAATAAAATTCGATAACTTTATTGATTTTGTTTTTGTTTTCGACACCTACAGCACAAGAACCTCACCAGATTTCGAATTATCTTTATCTTTTTTAGAAGTAATATTCAAATTAGTTGCACTTTCTCATTCGAGTATTTATTATTCTTTTTTTGTTTTAGATCTTTTCAATGCCTTCTTCAACTCATAAGCCTTTCTGTTTCTCCCAGTAAGCACACAGATTTCATTTAAAAACGTTAAAAAAACTTAATGATATTTGTAATTTTTTACACTTTAGAATTCAAGTTTCCAAATCGTATGGAGCATCTTTAGTTTTTTGCTGTTAATTGGACTTATCCTGATTGTACCTGCTAAATTCTGTTTTGATGATACTATTTTCAATTATGATGATGAGATTATCAGTGCTTCATCACTCTATCATCTGGCGAATATTCTCATTTAATTAAATCAAGTAAAAACAGAATTCTACATGATTTAGGATTTTTAATTTACTCTTTTTTGCAAATAACAAAATACTTATGATATTTTGATCCTTTAGGGAATATATAAGCGAGGTGTCCTTATTAAGAATCGGAAAATGATTATTCTCAACTACCTTTCGAGGGTTAAGTTTTGGTAAATTCTATTTGAAAGCCTAAGAAATTAATCTTGTATTTGATAACTTTTCCCTCCTTAAATAATTGTTTTTTTGTTGTTGATAGGATTGATCTTTTCATTCTGATGACAATTCTGGTTACTATCCAAGACAACACGAGTTAATTCTTAAGATTATCAATCATATTTAAAGTAGGCTACATAATGGATACCTACGATTCTATTGCAAATATGCTGGAAATAAAACAAAAGAACAAGCACATTCCTATTTTCTTGAAAGTTGTCTTTCAAATTTTAGTAATTGCACATCTCGCTGGGTGCTTTTTCATCAAGCTAGCATTGACCAACTAAAATGAGAGGAATTGGATAAGTTTTCAAAATATCGCCTACACTGATTATTCGAATATTTATATTTCTGCAATATACTGGTCGATTATCACCATGATTACAGTTGGATATGGAGATATTACACCTAAAAACTAATGTAATATTTGATTGATTTACTTAGTTTTGTTATTCTAAAATTGGGAATCTTTTATTTGAAGAAGAGAAAATATATGTAATAATAGTGAGCATCATCTCCTGTGGAATATTCGGTTATTCCCTCAATATCATAGGTAAATTACTAACAATTTAACAATAGTTCTTATTCCTATTCTTCCGATGCTCCTTAGGCCAAATAATCAGATCGAAGGAGGAAAACAAACTGAAGTTTTAGAATCGTATCAATGATTTAACTGTTTACATGAAAAAACGGCCAGTAAGTCGAGACATGAGAGAGAAAATATTTAAATATTTTCATTATCTGCATAAAGAAGAACTCTAAGAAAATAGCTAAGTCACTAAATTAGTTTAATCCCTTCCGTAGAGTCTCAAAGCTAGTTTTGTAGTTGAACTGTACTACCACATGATAAAGTCACAGCCATTCTTTGAGAAAACCTTCACAGACGAGTTTATCTTGTAGATTTGCAATCTCGTTAAGGAAAAAAGAGTTGATCCTGAAATGAATCTTATGGATATCGATAAAGACAATGAAAATCACTTAGATGGCTCTTCTACTAGCCAAAGACTGTACTTTATTATCAATGGGAAAGTAGCTTACCAAACAGCTTCCTTTAAAGAGCGAGTTATCAAAATCTTTGAGGTATTTTATCTTTGTTTTTTGGGTGGAAAATTGGCTGAAATTGTTTCTTTTTATGTTTGGCATCATTCAAGAAAGGAGAGTGTATAGGATTGAGGGAATTTCTTACTGGTTAGACATGTGAGCTTAGCCCTATTCTTAAAAGTCAAACAGGTGTGATGCTAGCATACATTGAAAAGAGTGATTTCTTACAATTACTCGAAGAAAATCCTTCTGAAAAAGTAAACAAATTACATGAAACTATTCCTTTAGTTTTTAGTATGATATCTTCTAAAATATCTTTTTTTTAAAATGTTCCCAAAACTACTTTAACAGGAGAAATTCTTCATGACAAAAGACAAAGTATCATTCAGTGAAGAAACCAATCTCAGCTAATAAAAATGTTTCTCATGCTCGAGTGAATATCATCGTTTTGAATATTGTGAACGACTCCACTTGCAAGTCAATCGAGATAAGATGATGTTCGCATAGAATTTATCGAAAGATTAAGAGCGCAATCAAGTGAAAATGATCAGGAAGCAACCCATAAGAAAATCACCGTTTTATTTCTTAATGTATTAGAATGATGGTACTGAAGTAGAAGAAGGACGTAATCCTGAATTTGATAAGGCAAAAAGAGATTATATTACATAGTACACTAGGCATCAATCAGGGTTTAGTAATCCTGTTTAACTTCAGTTCTAAGCACAAAAAACAACTTCCTTGAAAAAAGAAGTAGAGAATCAAAACAATTTGAGAAAATAGAAAAAGAAAAAAACGAACTAAACCAAAGCTGCAGAAGGCTCAATAGATACTCGCAAGCAGTTGCTCCTGAAAATTCAAGAATTCAAATAAGAAAATTCACTTAGAGCTTCTGCACGTGATGAAGATACTCCGAATTAAACGAGACAAAAGAGATCACATTCTGAACTTTAATTTGGCTAAGAATTCCTTGGATCGCACTAACTACTATAATTTTTAGCGCCTTAACCTGCTGCTAGTACCTCAAGCATTTATTCAAATAATAACAATAACAATAACAACAACAATAACACAGCAAATGCTGGTACTCCTTAAGGTTCCGCAAATAATTTTAACTCTTCAATCTATCCTCCTACTGAGTTCGGGCACAATCAGCCTTAAAACGCTAGGGATATTAACTTTGCCACGCGCAAGGAGGCATATTTCAGCAAAGACGATGAAGACCGATTATCTGTAATCATGGCAAATGATAAAAAAGATGAAGATATCAACTAAAGCTTTAGTTCATTGCGGAAACGGAATGTAGCTAAAAAAACAACTAAAAAAATTAAAGGAAGTGGAGTGTTTAACATGGACGAGTTGAAAATTAAAATGCCTCTCGCACCTTCCCTGAAACATCCTCATTCAGGTGGTGGTGTTTCATTGCTCGCTATGTAAATCGATGGTGTTTCAGGAGATGATGGAGGTCCGTTGTCAGTTACGACATTCAATTAATTCGCTGCAGCAAATAATAATTTCGGTGGAAGTCTCAGCAACATTCCTCAATAATTAGGGTTTAAATTTCCTCCTGATAACATGGCAGATAGTATAGAGCATGACTCTGAAAATCTTGATTCAGATGATCATGAATAAGATGATTACGAAGATGAAATAGGTGAAGATGGTCATATAAAGACTTAAATTTAAATGCTCTAGCAGCAGATTTTCTTGCTAATCGAGTCTAAGCTATGTGAAATTGATAGAAAGAAGGAATACAAAATATTCTTCCCAGAGAGTAACTCTGAACTTGTAATATAGAAAGTTTAGAAATAAGTATTTTAACCTCTCCGCAGCCCTTATATCGGGAAAAGGAAAGTGGCAAAAAACAAACAATCCTTTATGACACCTTATGTTACAAAAAGGAAATGAAAAAACAACTTTCATGCTAAATTATTAAAGAGCTTAAACATAATCTTCAGCAGATTTTAATTTATGTTATGCTTATTTGCTTGTTTAAGCGTTTTTTATTAAAGAAATCAATAGAAATTGTTAGTTTCTTGAAAAAACAAATTATCAAGATTGTACATATTTAAAACAACTTTTTTCTGTACTTTTTAAATTAAACAAAAATACACTTTTAACTCTATGGATCAATGCAGACAAGAGAATATAACAGAAAATGCACTTGCTGGAGTTCTCAACTGTGAACGATCAAATAATCAGACACATTTCTTGAATGATTCATAGGCTGATGTGCTAGCTATCGAGAGTCTTATTACTCCCCGATAAGGGAAAAATGTTTCAAATTCATAATTATTTTAGGAACTTGCAGTCAAAAAAGCAGACAAAGAAGAAGAGCTGAAACTTGCAGAGAATGGGAAAATTCCATTGATACTTTCTGGAAGAGCTGTTCCTTCATTACCTTAGCTTAAAGATAAAACAGAGAAAGCATATGAGAAATAGAATTTAAAGATCCATAGCAGGTTCGATATTCATCTCAAAAACAAAAATAAGGAAACGAACTCGAAGAATAACAGATCTTTAGCAATAGGACTGCTGGTTCATTAGTTTACTTAGAGAATCAAATCTTTATCATCAGCTTACCTCTTTGGCCATATGACTTATAAATAATTCCGCTTCATTGGTGATATTTCCAGCGATTTCTTCTTCTTTTCGAAGTAGAACTAAGTAAAACTTTCTAAAATCTAAAATGTTTTTTGCTTTATTTTGTTTCAATTTGTAACCACAGCAACAATCCTTAGCGCTTTCATCCATTATAACTTCTTTTCTCAGTAAAAATGCAACAATCTTCTTGATTCTTCATTGTCAATCACATTCACATTGATTTTTTCACTCTTTTTGATTAGGTTTTTTAGCAAACCTGCTCAACAAACCCAAAGGAATTATTTTCCCAGTAAGCTTTATGTTAATTTAAAAGATTGATTAATTAAAGTTGATTTGTGTTAATGCGTTTTGGTTTTGTTTTAATCAACTAATTTTTTAGAAATCTAAAAAATAAATATGCCACAGTATCTTTAACTTCGCGGTTCTCCTGATTCTTCTGATTTCAACTCCAATTGCAGTCAGTTTTTCAGCAGAACAAAAGATGAATTTTGTGATACAGCCTTTCGAACTGTTTGGGCTATATTTTCTTGTCGATCTTCTTATTAGATTTAATTTAGTAATAATTTACAGTATTTTTAGTTTTATGTTAATAATGTTGCGAGTTTAATCCCATTTTTTTAATTAAAAAGGCCTTCTTCAAAGGGGGAGAACTAATCACTTAGCGATCAGCAATAATAAAAAGATTTTTTCGAAAATCATCCACATGGTATGAGAGATTGATACCCTTTGATAATTATTCTTTCATTCATTAAGAATATTTTACTTTTTTTATGAAAATAAACAGGACAAATATGATGATATTGCTTTGCTTTTTGGTTGCAACTTTGTCTTCTCTTCAATTTCTACAGATGGCAGTAGTTTTAAAGTACAATGAATTGATCCGTTTGTATGACTAAGTGTTCAGTTTACTTGAAATTAGACAAAAAAATTAGCACTTTTCAGTTTTTCTTAGAATAATTCTCATGATTCTGTTGCTAGCCCACATAACAGGATGTATTTTCGTTGTAATTGGATCGAACTAAAGAACATAAGACAGCCAAATCAAAAATAGAAATTCTTGGATAAATACCTTACAACAAACCCAATCAAGTGATTTAACTAACTTTGACATCTATATAGCTTCAATATACTGGTCAATAGAGACGATGATCACACTTGGATATGGAGATATTGTACCAACAACTACAGGTGAGACTTTTTTATTATTAAACTTTTCTAAAAAATATTATTGTTTTTTCCTAGAGGAACGTATGTACGTGATTTGCATGGCTTTTGTGTCCTGTGGGTTATTTGCCTATTCGTTGAACACGATTGGAGAAACGATGAGGGAAAAAAGAAAAAATAAAGAAGATTTCAAGAATAAAATGCTTAACATTGCCACGTTTATGAAGAAAAGGGCGATAAACAGGGAACTTAGAGAGAAAGTGTTAAGACATTTCCATTAGACATCCAAGCATGGATAAGATGAGTACTAAGGAGGAGAAAATATGCTTAGAGAACTTCCTCCATAGATAAAAACTCAATTTGCAGCTGAATTATATTTAGGATTGCTACAGAATAATCCATATTTTTCATAGACATTTAGCTAAAGTTTTTTATCCTAAATTTGCACAATAATGATTGAGCATCAGCTGAATTCTGGCATATTTATTGATGAGACAGTCATTTCTTCTCAGGAAGTATTCTAAGATAGTCTACTTGTTGTAGTTGAGGGTGAAGTGTTGGTTAATTATTTTCAAGATCCTGCAAAACTACATTGCTTTGAAATCTTCAAAGTAAGGAATAACTTACTAATAGTTGTTATTTTAAAGGTTCAAATTCAATTTTTGTTATCTTTAAAAGAAAGGGGACTGCATTAATTTGCTAAATTTCGTAACAAGATAACCAAATCTACGAACTTAAATAATTAAAACTAAATCGATGGCAACAGTTGCTCTACTTGAGCGTTCTAAATTATTGAAGTTACTCGATGATTTTCCTTCTGAAAAAGTACAGACATTTTATTTATTTACGTAATTTTCCAACAATTTTCTCACAATTTATTGGCATTTAGGAAAGATTCTTCTAGAGTTAAGACAAAGTGGGACTTTCTTTGAGAAGAGAGATATTATGCTAAAAATGTTAATGTTGTGGAAAATTAACGCATTAAACAGCAGTCTGCCCTATTTTAAAATATTCTCCTAATCTCGATAAGATTATTGGAGAAGCTAACAGAACATAACAATAAGTTAGAGATCACAAGTATTGTAGAAAAACAATTAGAACTTCAAGTTTTTGGAGATATTTTTTATCTGAAATGATTAACAATCCTGATATTCTACTTAAAGAACATTAAGAAGAAATTGAAAATAAGTACTTGAATGATACTGATAAAACTGGAATGCATATGAATAAATAGTAAGCGTCTTAATTATTTGATTTGACACCAAAATCAAATGCAGAAAAGCCAAATGCTAGTAGCATTACGTCAATTAGACATACTATTTTGACTCCAAAATCGATAATCCAAAAGGAACATCTTAATGTTTCAACATCATTTTATGCATTGTGTATGAGATCTCAAACTGCAGGAATTAAACCATCTGATTCATCACCTCGTAAAAAATATGAGAGAGTCCTTCGAAATCCTAAAAAAATGGGCTCTTCAGGAGCAGTTATCCATCATCCTTCAAATGAAAAAACAAATGCAAGTTATTTTAGCAAAAAGAAAAAGGAATCATTCCTTATGGATGCTGATATTTTGGAGGAATAAAACATTCAGAATCTGAATCCATCGAAGGTTACTGAGAAGAATCATGTTGCTTTTGGGAAATATTTTGTAGATGAATCGAGGAATAACTCATTGAATAGCTAAAAATCTATTGATTTACATATTTTCCCATTGAGTGCTGGAATACCTGGATGCAAAAAGAAATCTGGTCATAACATTTCTAATAATTCGCCTTAACGGCATGGCAAAGATGATGATAGAAGAATTGTTTCAGAACGATGTCACAGAGGTTCAAGCAATAATGAAATTATTTGTGCTCAAAAATCTAATAATAAAGAAGGTAAGCATATCTCTGGGAACTTACTAAAAGAGTGCAGCAGTGAAGTTAACATTAGTTTTAGCTCTAAATCTAGGGAAATTGCTAAAAAGATATCATTTCTAGGCAATTCTTTACCTCTTTGGTCTTCCCTTAAGAATCAGGGGCTGGAGAATAAAAACGAAGACAGTGATAGCAAAAAGATACAGAATTAGTTTTCAAATTACATACAGCTTCCGTTTATTGAATTACTTGATCAAAAATGTGCAGATATTGATATTAGAAAAGATTATGAGTTCTATTTCAAAGAAGGTAATTGCGAAATTGTTCTCAGAAAACGAAATGATAAGATTGGATTTAAGAGTCAAACTAGGAGTTCAATAAAGAAAGGTTTTAAATAATAGAATACAACAAAAGCGTCAGATAAACCATAGCAATAGATTTTAGTTAATAGTGGATTATCTCAATTTCTTGAATAATAATCGAAGCAGAATGCTTAAAAAATACAATTAAACGAATAAACTAAAAGATAAAAAAAGTGAACTAAAGTGAATATGTCTCTTGGTAATAATTATTGCTGTTTTCTAACAAAAATCTCAAATGAGCTGCTGTGATTTCAAAATCAAAAAGAATGAGCTTATTATTTAATAAAATTAAAAAAAGAAGCATTCCCTTTTTCTTATGAAATATTCAATAACTTTCATTTGAATTATTATATTGTTAAACTGAATATTATTGTGAATATCCTAATGTTTTGCGTGATTATTCATGCAAATAAAAATAACCTTTAATTATTCTTTTTTTTTAATTATTGAAAATTAGCTGATAATTCCAAAGATCACAAGATATTTTTAGTCAGTAAGAATCCTATGATGAAAAAAACAGAGGAAAATGAGAAGCAATTGACGAATTAGATTTTCTTTTCTTCTCTTCGAAAGGTACAACTAACCAATGCAGCTTCGTCTTTAGATTCTCGTACTCCTTTAACATCCTACAGAAGAACAGTTACTCCTTCGTAAGTTCCTTCTCATACCTCAATGAGTGATTTCAGATAATCTACAATATCTCCACCATCAAAGAATACAATACTATTAAAACTAAACCCAGAAAGAAGATAAGCAGCTCCAGATAAACTAATGCAAGGAAGAAGGGATAAAAATATCTTAAACAGCTAAGAGAGAAAAGTACATAGTTTAGGCAAATAAATACTCTTAACTGAATCAGACAAACCAGGTTAATAAGGAGGTTAATATAAATCTGTGATCAACAATCCGCAAATTGCATTTGTCCACCAAAACAGCAACCAATATTTAAACGCTAGCAAGAATCAAAGTTCTCAAGAGAAAACTCTGAACAACAGTTTATTTTATTCAGGAAAAGGGGAGCAAAACAGCATAAATGGAGTTGAAAGTATGAATAACGTTTATGTAAAGAGTGGAATTTAGAATAAAACTAAAAATATGTTGAAAGAGCATTTAGAAATAACTCCATAGATGTTAAATCATCATGAAACATAACTAAATGCAATTCAATTACTGAAGTCCAAAGAAGTAAATCGTAGAATTAAGTCGATGAGCAGTTTTAAAGTTCCTTCTCCGTTGAAACTACGAAGCTAAGAAGCTTCTTCAAACCCAACTTAGAACATAACTGCAATGAGTTTTTCACAATCTGCGAAGAGAAGGAGACCAAATCTTTCAGAAATATTTTAAAGTGTGAGTAATCTTGATTCTTATCAATATATTAATGATAAATACTCTTAGAACATCAAATGGATTGACAAGATTGAAAGCAGGAACTTCACGAAATCATCTGATTTAGAAGGACAAGATTAACTCAAAAGATCTTCAATTAAGAAATCAATCTAATAAACAAATGTACTTAACTTTTTTGAAATAAAATCACAATATATTACCACTTTTTCTTTTTGATATTAGATATTATAATCCAATAAATCAATAGACTCATAGCAAGCATATCCTGGAACACTCACAATATTGCGCTGTCAAATCAATGATTTTATTTACTTCAAAGTTCGAGTGTTCGATTTGGATTCCCCACTTCGACTGAAGTTCTCCACAGATAGCGCTGCGTTAAACATGAGATTGTTCGTTAGTTCATCGTGTCTACAGCCGAATAATTTCAACTGTGATTCTATTTTCACGAATTGCAAGACTGTAGTTCTTGAAGAAGAACGAGGCTAATCTAGATTCAAAAAGCTTCATTTATTCTATTTCTCCTTAGTCACTGAGAAAAGCTAAGATATTTTCTTAAGAATCGCGTTTGGTAAAGAGAAACGTGAACTTGATCCTTCATAGCAAACAAATGGATTGTAAATCTTCCGTTAAAATCAAATTATTTCAAATAAAAAAGCAACTTAGAGTACACCTGTTCTTATGAACTTCGAAGATGAAGACGAAGAAGATTAAGGAGAAGATGGAAAGAATATTGAACCTCCTCCGAATATGATTTTAAAGAATATCTAAGCATCTGGGATGATAACTTAATTTTCAAGAAGTTTATCTGTGATAAACAGACGATAAGGGAATTTAGATAAAATGATGTTGGTATTGTAAAAAGCAAGTGAAATAAAAAGTGCAAAAGTAGATGAAATATTGAAATTAGAAGAAGAAAGAATACAAAAACAAATACAAAAGATTCTTAAATTCAGAAAGGAGTTTTTTGTGTTCTTCTGGGGATAAATTGTAAGCTTTTATCATATTTTATTCTCCTATTTTTTTAAAAGGATTGTGCTAAAAATAAAAAATATGCCTTGAATTTACTTTGCTTGTTTATTCTAAAGATCAAAGCTGCACTTTTAGCTAAATGTATCAATGAGAGATTTGTGGAGAAGAAGTAAATCATTATGAACTTCTCTAAAATCGCATGGCGTGCTCCTGCTTTAGCAAGGAAATTCAGAGTAAACAAAATCAAACCTAATTTATTTTTCTTTTTGAAAACCACATTGATTCTTTTTTACCAGATATTTCACTCAAAATACCCTTCTGATTTGATTTTGAATAACTTACGCTACGGAAGACTATCTATGGAGACATTCGCTAACATGATAAAGAAACATAAAAAGCAATAATGTGGATAAATATTAATTTCAGTATTGAAATACAACTAATACTACTCAGACATGAAGTCAAAAATGAGGAAATATTATTAAAAAGCATTTTTAATCTAAACAAGGTATAAGTAATTCAGAAATCGTAAGAATAACTACAAAAAACTACTTGCAATGCTCTGGAATAAGTAAAGGATTTATTTTCATTTTCTTCTAAATGATTCCATCATCTAAAGCAAATTCTTAATACTATTGTTTATTTTTGCTAATTCAGATACTTTTTCATGGTTGTGGAGTAGATCATCGAAGTCAGTAAATCAAGTGAAACTGATTAGCAATTCTGGAAAAAGAAATAATAACTCCTAAACTAGCTTAATTCGCATATCGCTAAAAGTTATGCAATAAATAGTTATTTCATCGAAAAGCTAAAGAAATTTAAAGAATAAGATGGAAATTATTAGTTTCATCTCCAATCGTTGACTGATGAATAGAGAATTGAGGTTTAAGTTGTAGAAGAGTTCATGAATTGCCATGTTAAAAAAAAATCTAAAGAAATGCTAGAAAATGTTAGCTTAGATGAAATTAAGGAGTTCAATGTTGATTCAATTATTATTATGTAGACTACACCAGTGGCTTCGAAGAAAGAAAGAATATTTATGGCAAAACCAAAGCTGTTTGTGCTTCCTTCGTTTAAGGCGATGGAGAATATCATTTATTAAGGAGTTGCTTAGTTCATACATATTTCACCAGAAATCTAAGACAAAGTTTAGATAAAAAGGAAGGCTTGACGTTGCGGGGGATTTTAATAAATGATTTGAATTATTTAGAGAAAAGGTTAAATTCTTTTTGTTGAGAATCACATGTATTTTTGTTTGTATGTGTTATTATGAAAATTCTACTTGCATTAGTTGTGTTCTTTTTTGATTATTTTAGTCTAAAATTAAGAAGCGATATATTTGTAGTAATCTGTGGAGGGGTTTAATCGAGGGATTGAGTAGAAAAATATTAAGTTGTTTTGGTTTGGAAGTATTGTAAAAAAACAATTGATTTTAAGCAAAAGTCAAACAGCCAAAAAATGAAGAAGAGCAATCCAGTTGCGAAAAACCAAATGGTTTTCAACAAAGTAATTGGTTTATTGTCCTTTAATTTACCTTGGTTTACATATTCCTTTGTCCTTTTTAGTCATTTGGTCAGCACATTCTTGTGAATCCCTAAATGCTTCACAGTATTGTGGAGAAATCCGCAATTCGTACAACTGATATTGTTTTAGAAATCGGACCTGGAACAGGAAATCTAACTGCACTGCTGCTTGAAAAAGCCAAGAAAGTGATTGCGATCGAAATCGATCCAAGGATGGTTGCTGAACTTAACAAAAGATTCAAGTATTCCTAGCATGCGCATAAATTTGAGTTGATTTAAGGAGATGCTATCACAGGAGATTTCCCTTTTTTCGATGTCTGCGTTGCTAATACACCTTATTAGATCTCTTCTCCTTTGGTTTTTAAGCTGCTTTCTCATAGACCTATTTTCAGACATGCTGTGCTCATGTTTCAGTAAGAATAACTGAATCTTTTGAGTTGGATAAATGCTAATATTTTGATTGTTTTGTGTAAAAAATAGAAAAGAATTTGCAATGCGATGTGTAGCTAAACCTTCTAGTGATCTCTACTGCCGTCTTAGTGTGAATGTACAGTTGCTATCGAAATGCGATCATCTTATCAAAGTTGGAAAGAATAACTTCAAACCACCTCCAAAAGTAGAATCTTCAGTTATTCGCATTGAACCTAAAAATCCAACTCCAGTTCTCAATTATATTGGTAAATATGATCAGAGATTTATCATTTTTAGCACCTTCTTCTCTCTCCCTTTTAGTTTATTTTACCTAAAAGAAATCCCTATTTTAACTTGTTTCTTTTTTTCAACAAATAGAATGGGATGGGCTACTTAGAACTTGCTTCATGAGAAAAAACAAGCAACTCTCAGCAATCTTCAAGAATAAATCAGTTCTTTAGATTCTCGAGAGAAACTTTGAGACTTTTTAGAAGATCAAAGCAATCTAAGGAGGCACTGTAGAAGAAGAACAAAAGTAGAATTTCAATAAAAAGGAGAAAGTTGAAGAAACTGTTATGTAATTAGGGTTAGATGAGGAATTCAACGATGAAATGGAAGAAGAAGCTGATGAGGATAAATTTGCTGGGAAGAAATCCAAACACAACAAAGGTAAGAACGATAAAGAAGAAGATGGTGATGATGAAGATGGAGTAGAAGAAGAAGTAACGGATGATAAAAAGAAATTATTCAAAGAAAAGATCTAAAAAATATTAGAAGATAATGGATTCAGAGAGAAACGAGCATCAAAACTAGACATCGATGATTACTTGAAATTACTCTACGTGTTTAATCAAAATGACATTCACTTCAAATGAACAAAATAGCAGTAGAACTAGCAGATCAGTATTGTATCATTTGTTTTGTGGTTTTTCTTATTTGTGTTTTGAGTTAAATCATAGATACAATTATGATTTTCGCTTTAATTTCAATTATTTTACTAAATCCAACATGTACAGTTCTTTTATTTATGAAATGAATATTGTTCTTCATTTGAATGCCGAGAGATATGCACCTCCTATTGAAACAATGATCTAATCATCTGAAAGATGAACTACATCATTCACCCATGAAGTCAAATTTGAGAATTAATCGATTAGATTATATGTTCCTGATGAATCAACTTTGAAAATTCTAATTACACCATCCCAGCATGAAGAAATGATAAATTGGCTGTCATTAGTAATTTTAACATTCGAGACTGAATCATTGAAAGGGCCGAGAGTCTATGTAAGAGCAAAGCTAGAATCTGTCAAGGAAATTGTTCCATCAAGACTTGCGAATGATATGATTTTAGGAGAGACTGAAATTCTTGTTACTGCAGCGGAATGCACTGCTAGTTCTTAAATTGGTGTTGAAAGGTTGCTTTCTTCATAGATTAATACTTTTCCTGTTGGTAAACATAATAGAATCTTGTTATCTACTAACTTACACATAGGTGCATGCCCAGAGAATCCTGTTATTCTTCTCTTATTTGAAACTAAGATTTACAAAAGAAGAAGAATCATATATAGCCAATAATCGATGAAAGATCAAGAATAATTCATATATCTTACTTGCAAGCTGATTCAGATTATAAAGGAATGCTTGATTGTTCGCTCCAGTGACAACGAGTTATTTCATATTCTATGAGATATCAAAAGAAATCAGAGAATGTGTGAGGAGCCCAGAGATCTATCCGATTAATTTGCACTGCTATTTGTTAACTGAATAAACCAAGATACTCGAAGAATACAATGATGCAAATAATGTGTTGTTGTCTTGCGAAAGTAACAATTAAGATATTCCATAATTGCACTCTGCAGGATTTGATTTATATACTTCAGCTAGTAATCCTCCTTTAGATACAGAAAACATACTAAGAATCCCATCAAAACTGCCTGCTATTACGACTTTATGGACATCACTGTAAACTAAGCTAGTATATTTACTACTGCATGCAATTCGACTCTTCAATTACATTTTACCCCTACAAAAGTAGTTTAGATCAAATAATAGCAATTATTAATAGAATATTGGTATTTGAATATATTTACTCTACGATTTGTTTATTTAGAAGCATTTCAATCTATTATTAGTCTTCTTGTTGTTCTTTTTTGTTCTCATCAGTCTGCTGTTTCTCAATCACTTTATATTTTTCTTATTAAGAAACTTATTTTTCAACTTTCTGTCGGTTATTTGATGGTTTAGTCGCATCAGAATTAGTATTTTACTATGGCTGGTATTCTGTTGGTTGCGTGTTTTATTAAGAAATAACTTTAATATCAATGTGTTCGCTATTTATAACTGGACTTGCTTTCAAATGAGCTTCTAGTTTTGCACTATGTCTCCTGTTTGCTTAGATTTCACCTTGAAATTCAATGATTTCTTCAGTATTTTCAATGGATTTCGATTTGTCTACAAAAAAAATCAAATTTTGTAATTTTTCTGTTAAAATCAACTTTTTAAGTTACTTTCAAGAATATCAAGCAGTTCTTTCAGCGGAGGCTTCTTGGATTCATTACTATTCAAAAACTCTTTTAATTTGCTAAATAGTTTCTCAGGACAATCTAAGGGCTTCGTTGCGTTGCTTTCATGTTTCACTCCAAATAAAGCTAAGCCTATAGCTCCAAGAGAATAAACATCTGAGTTTACTGTCAAATCTTCATGCTTTTGTTTCTCAGGGGATTCATATTCAGGGTAGAGTATGCCTACGTCGACTTGAGCAGTGTTTGCTATGGAGAGAGGTAAACTCATGTTGCCTAATCAAAAAAATAATAATAATAAGAATTCTACTCTTTTTCACTCTTTTCTTCAAATTGCTTATTGATTCTAATAAAAAAAGGCAATTCTTGTACATATTCTAACAGCATTCGTAGCAGGATTGATTTAAATATTTAAAGGATTCATATCTCCATGGATAATTTTGTTGTCATGCAAGAACTAAAGACCTTTGCAGAGTTGCGCTAATATGAATTGAGCAGTTTCACTTGAAATTAATGTATTTTTTCTCTCCTCCAAAAACTTTCCAAGGCTGTAAGGAGCTAACACAAAAAGATAAAAATAACTATCAGAAAATCAGATAGAAGAATCTGAGTAGGAATCATGCAAATTTGTGAACTACCATTATCTATGCGAGTGCTGAGAAAGAGCTTTCCTTGCTGGATATTGAAACTTGAGAGAGGAGTTATGAATGGATTCTGGATATTCTTCAATTTATTGCAATAACTGATTGCTGATTCCTGCTGAGTTTTAGTTGGTGTACTGAAAACATATGCCTTCAAATATTGCGATATTTCTTCACTTGGTTGACGCAATTGGCTGGAGCCTTTGCAGCAATTGCCCATATGCTAGCTTTAAACAAAAGTCTCTCCTTCTTCTCTGCTATGATAATCTCAGGTGCTTCTATCTTTTTACAGAAAATTTATCAAGTTTTTTTGTTAATTGAATTGTGTTTCTAATTATCGAAGGATTGTTTAATAGAAGTGTCAATAGAAGATATAATAGATAATTCTAATACCTAAATCAACACCTTCATTAGCCAATTAGCAAGTGAAAAAACAAATGAAACGAATAAACGATTAATCTACCCATCGAATTATGATTAAATAGTTAAGTTAAAATTCAAAATGTCTTTTCAAGACTAATAATAGAAAACAAATAACAATAAATAAATTAGACATATTCCAAGTCATATTCTTGGTTTGAAACAACTCGCTAGATAATATTCTTGCTCTTAGAAGCATGTTATTATTCTTTTAGTAAGCATAAAAAACTTCAATCTTATCCAGTACAAGATTTATATTCTCTGAGTGATTAGCATACATCACTTTGAATTAATCTTTTAGCTTAAATCTTTTCGTTCTCATGTCCTTTAGAGCATCCGCAATTTCCACCATAACCATGACAACTCCAGATTGGTTTATATCCAGTATTCTTCTTGAAATTCCATCCTTTCCATTTATCTTAAGAAATCTCAGGACCATATTTTCTTAAAATTTTTTCAGTTTTAACTTTGAGTCTCAAATTGCAAAAGTAGTTCTCATTGCGAGTAGGTTTATCTGTATAAGTTGAGAAGTCGTCTTCCATTTTAGTTATTTGGTTATTGTTGTTGTGATTGTTTTATTGAATTAATTATTTTTACTCAAAGAGATGTTAAACTCTTTTGATACTTAAAAACAAATTCCCCGAATATTAAGAGACACTTTTCACAGATAGATGCAATTACATAATTTATTTTGTTCCGAATTTCTATTTTGATTGTAAAGATAATTGAGAAATTGCAGTTTTATTGGTGTAATCTCTTTCAAACCACTTATTCCTTGATTAAGTTTTGGGCTCTGACCAGAAAGAAATAATCACTTGAAGACTTTTATTTGTTTTCAATCCTTTTTTAATAAATTAATTAGATCAGCTAATTGTGGACGCCACCCCTCCCGTAATTCATGCATCTATTTGTATTTGCTTTTGTATCTATTCCATCAGAAAAGAATCTGAATAATATTCATTTTTATTTGAATTAATTGAGGTGATTCCTCAAAAAAGTGAGCAAATAAGAAAGAACTACAAACTAATAAATAATAATGATATTAAATGAAGGTCAATAATTTAGTTCTTCTAGTTTTGGTTTGTGCTGTCCAGATAAAACAAACTTAAAATAGATAAGGCTTTTAAAGTATCATCTTTAAATTGTCTTGTTATTGTGTGTAAGAAGAAATTCAATAAAAATATATTTTTTCTTTTTTTTCTAAAATAATCTTTCTGATCTTTGATTGTGAGGTGATTCAGATAAAAAAAGAATGCTTGATTGTTAGCTCTGTAACAATGATTTTTTTCATATTTCGATAATAAACCAAAAGAAATCAGAGAATATGTGAAGAGCTCAGAAATCTATCCAATTTTTGTTTCCCCTACAAAATTGGTTTAGAGCGAATTTTGTCAATTAAATAGTAGTATTTGAATTTCTGATATTTCACTTTATATTTTCCGATTAAGAAACTTATTTGTCAAATTTGTTTTGATTATTTTATCTAGACAAGATAATATTGGTAATTCTAAAATCTAAATCAACACCTACATTAGCCAATTAGTAAGTGAGAAACTAAATGAAACTTATAAACTATTAACCTACCCATCGAATTATGATTAAATTGTTATGGTAATATTCAAAAATGTCATTTCAAGACTAATAATAGGAAACAAATAAAAATAAATAAATTAGACATATTCCTAGTCATATTCTTGGTTTAAAACAACTAGTTCGATAATATACTTGCTCTTAGAAGCTGCATAGTTACACTTTCAATCTTATCCAGTCTCTGAGTGATTAGCAGATATCTCTTTGAATTGATCGTTTAGCTCAGATCATATCGCTCTCATGTCATCTAGAACATCCATAATTCCTTCACATTCATAGCAATTCCAGATTGGCTAATAACCCGTACTCTTCTTGTAACATCTTCCTCTCCAAAATATTGGTCTCCAAAGCATATTCTTCTTGAAATTCCATCCTCTCCATTTATTTTAAGACATAAACGGACCTAATTTTTTTAGAATTTTTTCAGTTTTAATTTTGAGCTTCATATTACGAAAGTAGTTCGCATTGCGAATAGGTTTCTATGAAGAAGTTGAGTGATTGTTTTCCATTTCGTTATTTGGTTATGATAATTTTGGATTAATTGTTTTAAAAATAAAGTTGTTAAACTCTTTTATTTGCTTAAAGACAAATATAATTTCTCTAAGATTAAGAGACACTTTTCACAGCTAGATGCAATTCCATTTCTGAATTTTATTTTGTTTCTGAACTTTATTTTGATTGTCTACTAATAAAAGAATAAAAATTACAGTTTAGTTGTGTCTCTTTCGATCAGTGTATTGTGAATACCACCTCCCCCATAATTTATGCATCAATTTGTATTTGCACTGGCATCTATTCCATTTTTTGGAATTATTTATTGAAGAAAGTTGTTGGCTATTTCCCATTCTCAAAAAAAAAGTTTTATCATCTCTAAGAAGCAATGAATTTCACTTCATTGGAGGGAAGGGTTGTGTTGTCTGTAGGTCATCTGAAAGCTGTGATAATTTTAACCTTTTCATAATATAAATCCTTTCATTTACAGCTAAAAGTTTGATTATTTTAATTAATTCCAAGATTTTTAAGAACTTAAATAAAAAAATTATGCTTTGAATTGATCCACGAAAGCATAACAAAAATGCTTATCAGTCTTTATTCAATATCATAAATTATTGAATTAACAATAGATCTATTTTTGTAATTCATCGAAAAGCACAATTAAAAATATGAAGAATATAAAGAATAGATTTCCTGGGAATGGAAATGAAGGCTGCTTTTTGGGTGTTTTTAAAATATGAATCCATCAAATTCTGATAAGGTTAAATTGATATGAGATAAGGTAATTAGTTTCTGAGAAGTGTGATTTTAAGTGATAAAGTTTTTCACATCCAAAGGAAGTTCTTTCCTCCCTTTAACACATTTTGATTACGTTGTCAAATTGTAAGTAAAAAACTTAATAACAAAGCAAGAAGAGAGAGAGGAAGAAAGAAAGAGAGATTTAAAAAATGAGTTCATATTATTACCTTTTCAAGTTCATCGTGATTGGAGATTCAGGTATGGCATCCAGGTTATTTAGAACTATTTTTGATTATGTGTTAACTGGATTCAACACAGGTGTAGGAAAATCATGCTTGGTGTTGAGATTCACTGAAAATCTTATTCGCAAAACGCACGACGTGACAATCGGTGTTGAATTTGCAACTAAAATCCTTCAAATCGATGGCAAAAACATCAAACTATAAATATGGGATACAGTAAAATAATGAGATAACTGTATTCAGTTGCATAACTCATAAGATTGCTGTTTGACACAGGCTGGACAAGAGAACTTTAGATCTATCACACGTTCATACTACAGAACTGCGATTGGAGCACTACTTGTCTATGATATTAGCAGGTAATAAAATCTCATATTCAAGCTCTAAAAAAGTATGATAACATAACTTAAAATAGGAGAGAGAGCTTCCTCTAAATCAGCTAATGGCTAAGTGAGATGAGATAAAATGGAAATCCTAACATGATGATCATGCTCATTGGCAACAAAAACGATAAAGAATCAGAGTAAAACATATTGGAATTTCTAACTGTTTTTATTAATATTTCTTTCTGCTTTTTCGCTAAAAGTCGATAAGTCAGAAGAGAAGAAGGACAAGCACTGGCTGATGAACATGGCTTTCTCTTCCTTGAAACATCCGCCAAAGAAGCTAATAATGTTGATGAAGTAAGATAAAACGCATAAAATGACTGGTTCTGTCAATTTGTTAACATAATAACCTTTTATTTAGGCATTTAAGAAACTAGCTGAAGACATAACTAGAAAGATAGATGAAGGGACCATCCCTCTTGGAGGAAGTGTACTTAATATTTACTCTCAAAAACACGAAAGAACTCATATAAATTGAACAAAAATATTGAACATTATAAGAAATTGTATGTTTGAGAATCATTTTTCTCTTTTCTCCATAGAATTAAGCTGTCAAGATAGGAGCAGAGTACTCACATTCTTATGAAAAGAGATAAAGTAATAATCCTCAGAATGCTGAGATTTTACTAGGAGACAAGGATGGACCAATCGGGGGAAAGAGATGCTGCTGAAGATGATGATGAGAAGACAAAAATCAAAAAAAGGTTGTAAATAAGAAGATTGAAATGTCAAATGGATGGAATCAAGGTGAATCAAATTTAGAGAGGAAATTAGCTTTTCTTGTGAAATCATTAAATTTATCTAAAGCAACTTTTAGTATTTTGTTGCTAGCTGTATATTCGAGATGTTGTCTGAGAACTTGTTGCTTTTTAGATTCCTTTTTGGGGATAAAAATCAATCAAGATAATTAATATTTTTATCAAATAAATTATGTATAAAAAACAATTCTAATTTACCTCTTATTGTTTAAGTTTAGAATGTTTGGTAAGAGCGTTGTTGATTGCTTGATCCAAGTTGATTTTGGAAGGCTAACGATGAAAAACAGAAGGTTGTTTCTAGAATTTTGAATAGAAAATTTATTAGAAAACAAGTTTAAAAAGCAAAAAATATTGAATGATTCTTACGAGTTTGTTATAAAGAACTTGATTCTTAGATTACTCAGCTTGTCTCATCTTTGACTGGTTAAAAGAAATCGCTTGAGATTTTTTAGCCCATTCATCTTTAGAGTGTTTAGCTAATTATTCATTTGATTTTTCCACTACAGCCTTTGAAAAATGCAACAACAACCAAAATGTGCCTTATTCATGAAGAAACTATTATTCTTTCTTTACATTATTGATTTAAATGCGCTCTAATTTGAGAGCTAAGTTGTTAAGCTTGTGAGTCTCTACGCTAAGAGACTGCGTTTTACGGTTTTTCTCTATTGAATCTTCTCTCTAAAAAACCACAAACTCATCAAAAAACCAACAACCCTCTCTTGAATCCTAAAATCCATACTTGTTTCATGTACATCGATAATTTTTCCTATTTCGAAGCTAAAATTGATTCTCTCTTGGATAATACTTATTCCATTCTGTCCGTTAAGGCATTACCCTTGAGTTTATTATGTTCATATTCAGCATGTTCTGCTTCTCTTTTTTCTTCTTAGAACTCTTAAATCCTTTCTTAGTTTCTCAAAGTGAACGATTCTGTAAGATGGTTCCTTTACTCCATGAATAGACTCATTTCCTTTTATCTCTCGAGTTAATCGTGAAAATGCTCATTTGTTTCATTTTCCAGAGTCTATGCCAAAACAGATAATTATCGAAAAATTTCTCCAAAAAAATAACTTTAATAACTTACATGTAATCTTCGTTCTCTTATCTCTTGCACATGATTAAGATGCTTAACAACTTTATCTAACTTTTTGGTCTGTCGTCTTCCTCGTAGCTCATTATTCTTATCCAAAGACAATGACATTTCTCTTTTTTGTTTTTCTAGTTTTTGTTCACTCTCCTTCCACTTGTATTCGTAGGACTGTTAGAATTAAGAGCTTCTTACGATTCCATTTTCCAATTTTGTGCAAAGCCCTAGTTTGAATTTAAGATATTGACATCGTCAGTGCAATCAATTGTATTGTCTTATGATTATCTTTATTTACCTTGTATTCTATCTAGAATAGTCTTGCGGTTATATTTTGGAAGCTACTCAGGAGAAGCAGACAAATCTATTATTTCCAACCAAATTACATTGATAAATGGCATAAAAAGATTCATAACACTCATTAGAATAATTGAATATTTTTTTTTACCACGCACAAAGCTCCTAGGACCTTTTAAATAGCTAGGAATATCATATGAAGGCATGTCTGTTTCAAACCTTGATGATTACAACTGCTTCGATCCTGATCCTGAGAAGTTTCTTGTGCATTTCGCCATCGAGTGAGATTTCTATTACCCGCGAGATTGTTTGGAGAGATAAAAATTAACAAAGATTACTTGATTGATTCAGAATAATTTAATAATTTTGCGACAATTACAATTAAGATATTGTTTATTTCAATTTCATTGGCGGAGAACATAAGGAATCTGTAATTAAACTACAATTTAGTCTCAAAATAGACTGGACAAATCCATGACTCATAATATTATCAATTTTTATAAAATCGCATGCACAAATTTTTTCACGAGAATTTTTCATAAATTGTTTAGAAAGAGAGAGCTAAAATGAGTTGATTTTTAGCTTCGATAATTGCATCTTGTAGTTTGCTTTCTGTGAGATATGAACTCAAGTATATTTGTGTGTAGTATTTGGCATCAATAATCACATAAGCTGCTTTGAGAGATGAAGTTGATCGGTTTGAAGAAATCAGAAGTTCCTGCATGTCAATATAAATCGTCGTGTGTGATAAATAATGTAAATCATGCAATGCACTTTTGACAGCAAACGATATTCTCTTGCAATGACTCTTTGATTCGCAACTTATCACTATTTGCACAAGAGAGTTATTCGTTCTTGTGAGTTATTCCATGGATGTAAATGGAATTACATTGTAATCAAGAGCTTCCTCTAATGTAGTGATAATCTAAGCATAATAGGTGAGACTATCAATGAAAGGGAAAGAATATGATGTCCAAGTTAGATGGGCTATGTTGTTTATTAAAACAAATGTATTGTTTGTGACTTTTAATCTAGCCAGAAATTCTTAAGTTGGTTCTTTAACGTGAACGAATATTGTTTGGTTGTGATTAAGTTGACTAAGAAGAGCAAATTGCACTGGTAGGTTATTTCCCAGATGAATTGCACAGATGGCAGTCTTGAAATACATGATTCCATTGCAGAACTCCTTTGCATCGGTTGAATTGAGTTCGAGTATTTTCTGCGGCTATGGAAGAGCGAGAAATAGAGAAATAGCATTGTAGATTTCCATAATTTCTTTGCCATTATCGATGAGAATAGGTTTGATTGTTAAGGAGCTTTCAAAGAGAACAAAGGGGATGTATCGAGTAGAATAGGTATTTCTAGCCCAGATTGTACATTCCTTAGATCTGCAATCGATTTCTTCAAATTCGATGAACGATAGATTTGGAACAATTTTGAGATTTTCTTAGAGACTTTCCCATTTGGTGAATTCTTCATATCCACGGAAGAGTGTGAAACGGTTAAAAACAGTGGGAGTTTGAGGGATGGAAGCGTCAGAATAATGGTTTTGCTAATCACAAGTATCTTCTAGGATTTGTTAGTTTTAGCTATATTTTTCCTTTAATTCTTCGGCATTTTGGGAAAATAATGAAGTTGGGCAAGAAGAAGATACTTCCTTTTGAACAAAATAATTATTACTGTTGTTGGCATGTTGATGCTGCCTTGAATTAGTTCTTTTAGGGAAAGGTTATTTCAATACTGATGGTGTGTTTGAATGAAAGGCTAATACTTCTTAAAGGGTTTCAGATGAAATCAGCTAAGATGCCTAATTTGTGAGTTCATTTGCTTTATCCCAGAATAACTAATAGGATGGTAGAGGCGATTTGTAAGAACTTTTCATTTATTTAACATTTCTTAGATTCCTGCAATCCTAGCAATAATCAGAAAAGAACTCATATTAGTTCTCTAACACGAGGCTGTCTAACAATGGGAGTTTTTACAAAGTAATTTCTTCTATAAAATCAAGGATGCTAGTGAAATTATGGCTGCCAGAGAAATTAAGTACTCTTCCTTCTACAATAGCATGATAGCTTGGAAGTATCTGATCATTATCGAGGAATACCTTCCTGACTTTTGTGTTTGTTTTTGGTACCCATGCAAAATTGAGTTTACCCCAAAAATAAGAACTAAACCCTCTCCAAATGAACGAGGAGCTGTCTGTATCAGAGAAACTCAGCAATGTTGGTTTTTGAGATGGAATCAGAAGACGATTTAGATCAATTTCAGTTTTGATTTCTTCTACGAATGAGGATGAATGAAGTGAAAAGAAATGCACAATTTCCTCGAATGTGAATTCTTAATCGAATTGAGTCACCCTTGGAGGCATTGCTCTGATGTTTCCTTTTTCTAATTGAACAAATACTGGAGATAAAAGTATCAGATCAGGGCTCACCATTGTTAAAAAAGGAGAAATGCATTTTTTTTAGATCAAATTGCGTAAAATGTTGTGTGTAATGCTGGTGGTGTTATTTTTGCGGCTTTCTTGAGTTTATTCTTAGTTAAATGGTTTCTCTTGCTGATCATAAAGGAGGTTGCGAGGGAGGTTATCACAATAGAGAATAAAAAACTACATGTAATGTTTGCCAAATTCATCTAAGTTTTTGAGAATCTTTTCTGCTGGAAGACATTTTGGACAGTTATTGTACTGAGAAATAAGAAGGACAGCGTTTAAGTTAGAAGCATTCATCTTTCTCTCTATTTCAGTGTAGTCAATAATGACTGTGTAGGAGAGTACTGCATGAAAGAATAAAGTTAAGATAAGAATTCTGGTCATTTAAGAAATAATTGTGTAAAAGAGTATTCTGGGAGAGAAGCATGTGGGAAAAAAGGAAAATTGATAAAAAAAACATTAAAAACATAAAAATTGATGGAATCATTTTTTTGAACATATAAATTTGGGAATTCAAGAGCTGAAAATAATCTCATTTGTTTCAAAAATCTTTCATATTTGATTTGTTTTCAGAACTAAATAGGATATGTATTTTCCTTGACTGAAATATTTAAATAATTCATTGAGTTTTTGTAATTAGAGTTCATTCAACTTCCAGAATTCAAAAAATAACCCGCAGATTGTTTAACAATTCAACAAATCAATTGAAAAAAGAATTGAAATCTTGATTTATTTATTAAAAAATAACCTAAAATGTATGTTTTTCAGATAAATTGATTTATTTCTTTTTTGTCTAATACTTTAAAAAAGCATAAATCAATCGCTGTCATTGATCTCCATGTCTGACAATCTATCTTGATTATCAATAGCCCAGATTCCAATTTATTTGTCAGAAGCTTCTAATTCCAAATCTTAAAAGAACTCATCTTTGAAAGGATTCTGGGGAATTGAAAAATCGATTCTAGCATATCCTAATCTAATCATCTGGGCGTTCAATGACCACTCCAGTTCAGGCTCATTCTCATAAGTCAATATCACACTTGTTTAGTTATTTTTATTTCCCACAAACTCTGCATCTACAAACCCCTTATTGAGAAGTTTTTCGAATTCCTTAACTGATTATTTCACTAGCTTGTGAGTCTCCGTTGGAACTCGAATGTACGCTAAAGAGCAAAGCTAGCATTGAGCTTCATATTTAGCTAATTCCTATTGTTTTACAGATTAAACCAATAAGATCATAAAATCAAATAAAATTCTATGTTTTTCTCTCTCAACTTTCTCATCATCAAAATCAACAATTTTTTGAATTGCTTACAAGTGGCAGTGAGACAACGTTTGTTAACGGCAATTTTTCTGTGATGCCATAATCTATGAATTCAACTTCAACATTGGATTTAACAATCTTAGAGATAATTTTGCCTCTATATAATTTCGAATCCACAACACTTTTTGCTACACACAGAGTATTGA
>Ga0302271_10000319_pt1 | contig 46003 bp, 25 predicted proteins | sample III_Bog_N1_1_FD_198767 | JGI IMG/M metagenome (GOLD analysis project Ga0302271, IMG submission 198767) | Peat permafrost microbial communities from Stordalen Mire near Abisko, Sweden - III_Bog_N1_1 | ecosystem: Environmental > Terrestrial > Soil > Wetlands > Peat | place: Sweden: Abisko...
TTTGTGTATTAGTATAAAGAAAGCTGATTTTCAATTCCACTATTTAAATAGCTAATTCATTTTAAAAGGCTTCAATAAAGCAAGAATAAGGATGATATCAAGCATAATTTCATCCCACCTAAAAAATTTTATTCAATATTGTTGCAATAATTTATTATGAGAGTTGAAAAAATAATTTGTTTGGGTAAGTGCGATTGTTTGGAACTTTGAGGGAAAAAAATAATACAACAATTAATTGCGGGAATGAATTATTTTGTAAATGATAAAAAATTTCAAGCATTTGAAAGCGACTTATGCAATTTAATTTCTTTCTAAAAAAGAGAAAAGAAATTTCATAAAAATACTCATTTAACAATTTATTAATTTAAAAGTAAATGGGCAACCAATGTTAGAGGAAATCCAAGAAAAAAGAAGTTAGTTAAGAAGAAGAAAATTCAATTTCAAGCAGCTCAATATGTCTAAAACACAAACTCCATTCAGATTTTATTTGCCTTGAAAAGGATTGTCCAAAATTAGGATACCTCTGCTGCTCTCGGTGTCTCTAGGAAGAGCATCTTAACCATTAAGTAGACTAAATAGATGATGTAGAATCATAAATATAAAAAAAATGTATGACCCTGCAATAGCTATCTGAAAATATCCGTCAGACAAAGAGTTTCAATACCATGAAGTAAATGGGGAAGGATCTGCTTACTCCATTTATTAAGGCAGACCAACTCCAAACGGGAAAAGATAATATCTTGGAAGAATCTCTGAAATTAAAGTTGGAAAGAAAAGTTGCTTCATTACTATAAATCAAAGAAAACGAGATAACTGAAGAAGAAAATATAGTCGTAAACCAATTGAAAGATTTGGTGCTCCTTGCCAATAATCCTTAGAATCAGCAGCACATATTTTAACACTTATTTGCTTCAAATTTTAGTGAATTGATCAAATTCAATATTTATAAAAACGCTCGCTTAATATGCTAGGCTGCTTAGAATATTAATCCTTACAGATTTGATTATTAGAATTTTAAAAATCGGAGAGGAAACACACTTACACTTCCGAATAGCACTCAGTGTATGAAACTTAGAACTTGCTGCAGAATTAACCATCGCTTTTCTGCAGTACATTTCCGCAATAATAAAAGCATCTCAGAATTCTACATAATTGATCTTCTAGAGGAATCTGTTGTGTATTAATCTAAACATACCCCGACAATCTAAAGGGAACATGAAGAAGACGCTATGGTGCCTGTTATTGTACCTGATTCACTTTTTAAGATATCTTATCTAGGCTCTTACTTTATTTGCTTTAATTTCATTTCCTATATCCTAATCTAGGATTTCCGCAGATTCATTCAATAATAGGCAATACCCTCAGCTATGCCTCACTTCCCTTCGTCAAGTTACTCCAAAACAAATTTTTTAAAAATAATAGCTTCAAACAGATCAAAGAAAACTAATCAAGAAATCAAATTACCTGTGATTTGCATAACCCCAAGCAATAACGTTTCAAGTGTCGACGGATTAAAGTGTGGTGAATTATGCCTCATTGAAACTCAACCTGATTGGAATCTTGAAGAGCGAGAATACTCTATCTGGAATTTCAGGAAAAAATAATGCATTAGAAAACTAAACTTCTAAGGGCACAACATGTATGATATCTTTGGGAATTATGTGGTACTGGAAAAAAGCGCATACTCTTTTTCCTTATTTAATTGGCAATGCAATTGCATTGAGAAATCTTATGACAATCTGTTATTATTGCTCCAATGCTACATTGCAAAAAATAACAAATAAGAACACCATTACAATTTGCAAGCTGTTAAAATATTCGCAATTCAGAAGTTACTCACTACAAAAGAAGATTCTTTCTTGAATTCTCAGCCTAGTTTTGATGATTGGTTGGACTCTCTTCCTTTCCAACATAAATCAATGGTCATATTCGAAGATACATGGCTTTTTAGATATGACCGAACTGCAATCATTATGCTAACAAATTCACTGTTACTTTATGACATGAACCTGAATTAAGTTATTTCTAACATCGAGCTTTCTTTCCCCTCAGATCAGATTTCATTCATCTGGTAACTTTCTGAAAAACTTGTTTTTGTAACTAAAGATGGCTCATTCCTCTTCTATTCCTGAAACAAGCACACTTTTGTTAACTGTTTTGGTTATTATCAAGGATAATCTCCAATTATTTTCTTTTAAACGGATAAAAACAAATTACTATTTTCATATTGAATAACTTTACATTCGTATTTTCATAACAAAAAGAATAAAAAATTAGATTTGTAAAGATTATTATTTCTAAATGTCTGATTTTTAAATATAATTTGTTTAGTAATTGACAGAAGATAGAAAATAGCTTTTGAAATTAAATACTGTTTAAACAGAATTCATTTAGGATTCGACAGATGATAATGCATAATTATTTTACAAGTTAGCTGTTTCTTAATAATATCCTTTTAATAATTAAAAAAAAAATTCAGCTGAAAATGTAATAACCTTGTAAAACTAACTTCATTTCTAAAGTACGTAACTTAACAAAAGTGCTTTCATTTATTGATGAATTACCAGAAAGTATCTCAGCAAAACGAGAGAGTTTCAGCTTTTTGTTATGGCGGTTTTCACCTCAACTAGTTGGTCTAATGTTCACAACATTGATCTTCGCAGGTTTAGATTACTTAGGCCCAATATCCCTCGATCTTCTAACTAAAAAATATTATGAGGTCAAAGAGCCTCAAGTGATTTAAACTGACAAGGCTCTTTACTATTTTGAGAGTATTTTTGGAGAATAAAGTCTTTTGAGATAAATCGCAATCCTTTCAACATTAATGATTCTTTCAAACATCATGCGAGGTAACTTTGATCAATTTAAATTAACTCTAATCTTTTGATAATTAGATTGGCTGAAAGTAATGACTGAGCGCTAAGAAAAGCGATTGAGAGCAGAGACTAACTCTTTTCTTCAAAATATCCTTTATGGAAAATCAATGAGACTCTTTACCAATGTTTCTAATCTCGCAAATTAACCAGAATAACGTGTTCTTTCATTTCACAATATGCTCACAGTACTAGAAAGAATCGATAGTGCTATTGCAGAATTCATCTATATTTTTAGAGTTTCAATAGAACTTTTCATTGGATTTTCATATCTCTATCATATGGTAAAATATTTTCATTTTTTTGATTGAATCATAGTTTATTGTTTAGGTTAAAGAAGTAGCTCTCTACTCTTTTTTTTCTGCAGTTCTGGTTAGTCTTCTTGCAATAGGCTGTGCAGGGATTATTCAACTCTTTGTCTTTCGTCTGAAATCCTTTCAAGACTAGAGACTCAAGCTGACTGAAGATATCATTAATGGATTTAAATAGATCAAATATCTTGGTTGGGAAGCATTGTTTTCACAAAAAGTCTAAGCATTAAGAGATTCAGAATTTACTTAAGTCAAGGGGTGCGAATATGGAGATTCATTCATAAACTTTTTTAGAAGAGTTTCTCAGTCTGTCCTTTTATTCGTTACACTTCAAAATATCCAAAATTTTGGTTCCCTCAATATTTTCACAGTAATTTTGTATTTAGAGTGACTTTTTCTAATTTGTTTTTCTATAATACTAGTCTCTAGTTCTCTTTGATAAATTTGTCAGTCCTTTGAATGGGCTACCTTGGGCAATTGGAACACTATTTGGAGCTGCGTTCTAATTTAAAAGATTCAAGGATTACATGGATACAATCGAAATAGAAGAAGAAACTAATATTTAACTAATCACGAATAAGGATGGCTAGAATCTTGCTGTAAGAGCTAAAGTCAAAAAAGCATTTTGGCCTCATGTGAACTACTATTTCACATTTAAAGTAGTTAAAAATTATTTTAATCTCCCTGACAGTGAGAAACCACTCGCCCTACATGATATCGATGTTAGTTTTCCAAAAGGATCGCTAAACATGATCATAGGAGAAGTAGGTTCAGGAAAAACTGCTTTCTTTGACTTGCTTTTAAATGAACTTTAAACCGAAGGCGCATCCATAAGTGTTGATAAACGCATCTCATATGTCTGCTAAAACACTTGGTTATAAAATGCAACAATCAGGGATAATATTCTATTTGGAAATCCATATGACAATACTCTCTATCAAAAGTGCATCCAACTTTCTCAGCTTGCTACTGATTTCTCATCTCTTCCAAAAGGAGACAATTATGGTAAAATTAACCACTTATGCATGAAAATAATTTCATTTTGATTGAAAAAGTTGTTGGATTCAATGGAGGTAACTTAAGTGGAGGACAGAAACAAAGATTGGCAATTTGTAGAGCGTTGTATAGCAATAGTGATTTGTACTTTTTCGACGATATTTTATCCTCTATTGACGAGAATGTTGCTTCTAAAATATTTTTTAATGCGATTTCCTCATATCTGATCAAAGAATAAAAGAAAACTGTGGTAATCTCTCTTAATTAGTATTAGTACCTTAAATATGCAGATGCAGTCTATGAATTAAAGAATAAAACTATCTCTAAGTTAGATAATACTGCAACAAATATTGGACACACTTAAGATGAACATTCAAGAAACCACGATGGCGAAAGTTTAGCATAAGAGCTATATTTATCAAATGAACAAACTGACGACATAGACACAAAGACTCTTCCACTTTCTTCTAGTAGAACCAATTGGGGTTTTTATTTTAAAAAAATGGGCATAGAAGTGCTATTCCTCTTTGGGCTAGCAACTATTTTACATCAAGCAAGTCAAGGAATCTTTGAATATTGGTCACACACTTTCATTTCTTCATTGGTAGATCCAGCTCATAAGCCACTATTTTTGATTGGAGACTTTAAGTAGACTCTAGCAATAATTTTCTTGGTGCTCAGCATTCTAAACATCGCAAGAAGCTTTATGTATACATATGCAGAACTAGCATCCTCAAGTAGAATATTTAAGGGGATTCTAAAAAGTACGATGTATGCTAAGATGAAAAGCATTGATTAGAAATCTGCAATAGGCTAAGCAGTCTAGAGATTATTTCATGACATGGAGTTTCTGGATTGCCTGCCGATCAATTATTTTTTCATACTATTCTTCAACGCAGCTCAGGTTATCTTCATTCTTCTCTCCGAATTCAGACTCATGGCAATCAGTAAATTATTATTAACTTACCTTCTTTTTGATGTTTAGCAAATGCCTTTATTTTTGAAACTCAATTTAGTTGTGAGCATCTCAATAGTTTTGCTGAGAAAGATCTTACAGTTCGAAGACAAAATGAAAGATAATCAAAGTCAATAACTCTAACAAGCATTGGCCAATCCAAACAATGATCACTCTACGTTCATCATAGAAACTTTCAAGTATGTTTCTTTTTTTTAGATTATGTTGTTTCTTAATAGTTTTTAAGTGGGTTGAAGACGATAAGAGCATTTAAGAAGCAATCATTTATTCGATCTTATTTCAGTGCAATATAAAAATTCAAATATGCTAGTGCTTTCACTCTCTATGAAGTAATACAAAAGATTAATCGTTTGAGATTAAACAATTAAGAATTGTTTTTAGGCTGGTGTTCTTCCTTACTATTTGAGCAAAGTAGTTGATTATCTAAGTATATCTATTGTCTGTATTTCAGCTTTGTATAGCATTAGCACAGATATTGAGTATTTCTCACCTGCTAGTGTAAGCATGGCTCTGGCGTACAGCTACAGAATGATGGGATCTGTAATTTAGTTATTTTATTATGGTTGTTTGAAATTATTGATGATATTGTTTCAAAGATTGAATAGAGCCTAAGAGCAACGTAAAGTATCAAAAGGACTGAAAAAGTACTCCAAAGAGTCAGGGAATATAGCGAAAAGGAAAATGAATTTAAGGAGATCGACGAGATAAGCACACTTAGTTAGCCGATAAGAAAGGATGGATCTTCTTCTAATGCTGCGATAAAATTCGAACATGTCTCTCTTTCTTACAATGACAATTCAATATTTGCTCTCAAAGATATCTCATTTTCAGTGTAAAGAGGCTAAAAAGTAGCTTTTTGTGGTAGAACAGGATCAGGAAAAACTTCTATCATTAATTGTCTTGTCAGACTTTATGAAGTATCCAAAGGGCAAATCTTAATAGACGGAAATAATTCATTTGATTTGCCTCTAAAGTATGTCAGAAGCTTATTTGTAAGATTTTTAGATTATGAATTATCAGTGCAAAGTTTTGATCATTATTTTATATTAAATCCAAAGAGCACAATTCCTCAAAATGGTTTCCTATTTGAAGGTAGCTTAAGGGAGAATATCGACCCTATGGGAAAGTTAACCAATGAAGAGATCAAAGGATTCATTAACAAACTAGATCTAAATTTAGACAGAATCAATGAATAATAATCAGGCAAAAGTGACTAATTGTCATTCAAAATAGATAAAGCTGGAAAAAATCTTTCGAATGGAGAAAAGTAGATCATTAACTTCCTTCAATCTGTGATATAAGAGAAAGATATTATCATCCTTGACGAGGCTACTTCGAACATGGATCCAGCAACTGACAAAAAGATTATGGATCTGCTGCTTCATCAAATTGTAAAAGACAAGACACTTATCCTTATTTCTCATAAATTAGAGAACCTGAAAGATTTCGATATCATCCATGTAATGAACGAAGGAAGGATAATAGAATCAGGGACGTATCATTAGCTTATGGCTAATCCACTTTCTCACTTTTCCTCAATTCTCAAATTCAGTTGAAATGAGCTACTTCTTTAAACTATTTTAAAGAATCTTTGTCAATTTATGTTGTGAAAAGTTGTTAACACTATTTTAGATGTTTAATCAAAAATATACTTGCCTGTGAATAACCGCACAAATACAATTTCATATTGACTTCAGGAGAAAAAGAAAAATCAAATCGAATAGTCTGAATAATTCCAAAATACAAAGATAATTGCACAGACAAAAATGTTTTCAAGAGTCAAATAGTTCATTAAAAACTTTGATGAGAAGATTCTCAAACAAAATGAGACTGTTGAGAGATCGCACACCTTCAAGGGTGAAAGGTAACTTAGTTTCTTTTATTTACGTTTGCTTTATTGAACAATAACAACAGGGTAGAAAAAAGAGTTCACAACAACATGAGCGGCCCAATTCCTACTAGAGAGCAATATTTCCAAGAGTAAAACATTTCAATAGAATGAAATAGGGTTCAATATAATTCTCTTAATTTAAAGATTTCGATTGGATCCAGAGATCAGAATGCAAAGTAGAATACTTAGATTGAAGCATTTTGGTTATTTCTTGGCTTATGGAGCATGGTTTGGTGGAGTCGTGCTATTTATCATGTATCGTCTGAAAAGTGATGATATGAGTTCTTTGGAAAAAGAAGCAGAAGAAAGAATCAGAATACAAAAAGCAGTTAAAGAACTACAGAAACATAATCTAAATGACAATTCTAAGCTCTCCAGAAATAGGGATTGAAAGGATAAGTTAGCTAGTATTACAATTTGAGAATGCAAAGTTTATTTGTATTAATGAATGTAATTGCTCAAATAATATACACTACTCATATCCAAGTAACAAACAGAAATAATTCATTTATTTGCATAGGTTAGGATTTTTAATTATTCAATACTATTTAGCAGTCTTTAAGAAATGATTGTTGCTCATAAATGAGAAACCATAAAACTTTTTTAATACAATCTTATTGTTTCTAGAGATCTATTATCAATATCAACAACTATTGAGCTTGACTGACAATAATTGATATTATTGATTCTAAATAATTAATCATATTTTTCTACTGTAAAAATATTAAAAATCACAGATTGGTTCTTACCATTCATTGCTCTGTAGCTGCTTTTACTCCTGTTAACTTTGTCTTTAATGGATTTTTTATAAAACAAAAGAAGAGAGTTTGGTTATTACTGTAATGAATTTGTATTGTTATTAAAAAATACTAATTCTTAGTTTTGCTTCTTACTTTGTCAAGATGAAATCATAAATTTAAAATTTTAAATGAACAAATAATGAACACTTTTTCTACTTAAAATATTCTTAAGGAAACATAATAACTAGTTATCTTTATTAAAGTTAAAGAGACAAATAAACATAGACAATGTGCCTGCTTCTTCCTTTTAAAATTCACCATTATTATTAATACATACATTTTTACTATGAATAAATAAATAATTGCTCTAATTTATCTCTTCCATGAGAAGGATCACAGCATTTAGCAACAAAAATCCACTATTTCAATTAAGGAATCTACTTTAAAAAATCAAAAGACCATTTTACAAAATACCAATTAGCCTTAAATATTTATTACTGTTTTTTTTAATTTTTTTTCCCCCTTCTTTACAGAGCATTGGTTTGTAAAATATCGATTTATATTAAAACTAATCTAAATTACTTATTAGTAAAGATTTCTCTTAATGCGGCATAACAAAAATACAAATAATGTTTTTAAATAATAAACTATTCCTATAGTTTCAGTAGACAATTTGGATTTATTTTCTTTATAAAAGAAAAAGAGGGCATGTTAGTCCATTGAGATGAATAAAAAATAAGAAAATAGTTTTGAATAAATGTTGGGAAAGGTATTGTTTCTAAACAACTAAGATTTCTAAGAGAAATATGAGGGTTCAATTCCCTCCCCGAAATCCTCTATTTGAAGGGTTTATTTTTGAAAGAAGTGAAGAACTTGATGAAGAGTTCTACACAACTTTGGATATTTTAATAATTACCTCAAGGGATTTTAGGAAAGAATAATATTTTTCTTCAATCTAAGAACTTATGCGCTTGAATTGAATCTCCTTTCCAGCAAAACCCAACTCAAGAGTTGAGAGAGCAATAAGAGCAGCTTGAATTCTCCCATAAGAAAAAGAGTGGACAAAATATGTAAAATAGTCTTAGAAAAAATAAAATACATTTCAAAATCAAGAAAAATAAAAAATACAATTTCTTTTTATTTTCTCTACATAAAATCATAAAACCCTACACTAAAAATAAAAATAAAGAATGCAAGTATTTTTGTTTTATTTTTCTTCTTCTTCTTCCTAGTATGAATCAAGAATAAAGTATTTAGTCAACATCTCAATAAAGAATTGAATGTTATCACAATCATAGATTTTTAACAATTACATTAAAAAAATTGTTGATTGAATTAGACATTTCATAATTGTATAACATCCATCTTGTTTGATCTTCTATCATGATCATCATAAATCTACTACTACAGGCTGAATATCTTATTTGATTATTGGCTTCTAACTTTAGTCAGAGACTCCTGCTTGAGGTTGCTTTTTTGATAATTCTTATTAAATTTGATCGAAGGTATTAGGATCAATATTATTTTTTTGCATGAGTTCGCTAATATATTTATTCTTAGATCTATCTCTAGTTGTGTTTCTTTACATGAATCTATGCTAGGTCATTTCGAACATTGCTTTTCTATTGGAGTCAAGATTCATAAGCTACTCTAATTACTTCTTCAAACTAGCTTAATGCTATGAATTCTATACTTTCTCAATATATTTATTGATTTCCTCTAATGATTACTCTCTCTTACTTTTCTTTACTTCTTATGATGAAGAAGGAGCCACACTTTTAGCAATTAATGAATATTTTTTCTCACCTGGTTCTTCTGTCGTAGCTTGACGTAGGGTTTTCCCCCAAGCATTAAGCTTTTTCTCTTGCTTCAGCAGATTTTATAGTATTCTTTCAGGCGAAGAGAGTTTAGGGCGTTTATTATGCAATTTAATATTCAGTTGTTTTTTGGTTTAATTAAGGATCTGTTCGACATAAACAGATTTATAAACTTTCGGGCCTAGAAGTTCAGAATACTCGTGTTTGAGTTTTTTATGGTCTTCAATGAGTTCTTTCTCTCCCATGATAATATCTTTTGAAAACGTTTTGCTTTGATGCATTTGATCACTGCATTCTTTTTGAAGATCACGATAGAGATTTGAAATTGCAGAACCTAATTTACGTGTCACTTCTTACTCATACTTTTCCTCAGCTTCTGCACCAATAACTAGATCCGGTTATTTCTCCAGACTTAAAAAATCTGCTTTCTTTGCTTCAACATTGTTCCAGAAAAGATGCCTATGGGAGACTTGCTTTTGCAAAGAAACGCTATTCAATAAACTCTTCTTCATTTTTTCGTTTTCAATATCCTCCAGCTCTTTTGCAGTTAACAAAGGTATTTCATCCTTCTGCAAATTCAATATTTTCTTTTCGTAATACTCTGAAATCACAAACTAATTGATCTTTTTGTACTTAAAGATGTCACTTTCATTGTATATTTTATTTCGAAGGAGCGGTTTGGACATACTAGCGGCCAACTTTTTGGCATTATCTTTTTTGTCAAACAGGTTTTATTGTCCTCTCTTTGGTTTCTTTTTCTCTTTGGCTCCTTCTTCTTTCTTCTTCGATTTGTCCTCCTCTTCTTCTTTTTATTCTTCCTAGAGAGGTTCAATAATCTTCACCTCTTTTTCTTTTTTTGCTTTTGCATTCCATTCAATTATGGGGATTTCTTCTGTTTTTTGTTCTTCATTGTTTAGAGAATAACTAGACTCAAAATCCATAGATCCAATCTTTCTTTTTAGTAATTTACTAGATGATTAAGCTCCAAAGCTTGAATATTCATTCGGAATCATCGTTATTTAACGTCTTAATTTTGATTCTTTAGTATGAATTGGATTTGGAGTTTAAGAAATCAGGCGATCAAAATTAAATAAATTCTTTAATTTTTATTTGGAGTTTTCTTCCATTTACTTTTGAGTTTCTGGTTATGAACTGAGAGTATTTAGCTTCTAACTAAGCAGTTGAGAATTTTGGAGAGTATCTAAAGTTTAAAATCCCTCAATCGTACTCTTTTGGTGACTTTCTTATGCAGTGATAACTGATAATTTCTTTTTAAGTGCAGGTTTGAGGGGTTATTAAATCGTTTAAATTGAGTGTGGTTTATCAAATGGGGAAGTTATTATCCGATTTTCAGGAGCTATGGCTGTTTAGTCAAAGCTTGCTTTTCGATGTTTTAATTAAATGTAAGGTTTATTGGGTTGAGTTCCAAGATCAATTACAGATTTATTTTAAGCTAATTATTTTTTCACTTTTAAGATTGGTTAGCTGCCTTTGTAAGAATTAGCAAGAGTCTATTTTGTTGTTTAAAGACTTCCTGTCTCTTGAGCTACTGCTACTTAAGGGACATCCTACGAAAAAGAAGAACTAGAGAAAGCGAATGATACAACAGATTTTGATTTTTCCTTTTTTTCTTTAGTTTATGTTTCTGGAAAATTTCCAAAGCTCCTTCGGGAATTAATGCTTGAACTGACTAGTTGTCGAGTAGGAGAAGTATATGAAGTCGAAGGTGGACTTGGAAATCCAGAAAGGGTAATATGATCTGGGTGTAAGTCTTTATTACTTAATTTTCTATGAGAAGCGAACGAAGAAGGAATTAGAGAGTGAAGGGATTGAGATTAGCCTGTTGGTTTAGAATCTCTTTTGTAGAAACTAGAAAACATGTCATTTTTTGGATGATTTTCAAGAGATTTTTCTTCTTGCTTGGGTGGTTCTCCTGGATTATTAGAATGAAAAGATTCCTTGAGTTCTTCTTCTATTCAAAAATAGTTTGGATTAGACTATCAAAATAAATGACTTAATTTTATTGAGAGATTTTTTAAAAAAAGATGTTGAAAAGAAGAAATTTACATGAATTTAAGAATTCATTGGCTCTACCATGAGAAGTATCTCTTGAAAATACAGATTCTTCCAGAACCATTGAATTACCTTCTTTAGGGTCTAAAAAAGGATTTCCACTTTTTTTCTAAAATACATTATCATTATCGTTATTTTTGTGTGTAATATAGTCTGAAGACGGAGAATGAACAGAATCATGAGTTGGTGAATGTGTATGCAAAAGAGAAGATGCTATTTTATAAGAATCCTCAGATACTTCTGGTTCTTGTATCTCAGGGATAGATTGATCTGGTTGCTTTGTTTGAGTTGCCGATTCTTGAGCAGTTATTTTATCCAGTGACTACTATATTTTGTGAATTTTAACTTTAATTTCCTTGTTTTCAATTATCGTCTTCATGTCCTATTCGAAGAGCTAGAGCTTTATTCTATCACTACCAAATTTCTAGACTTCATTCATAACTATTTGGTTTTGCCTATTTTAATCAATTTCTCGTTCGTTCACAAGATAACCTTTCTTTTTGGAGAGTTTTTCGATGTGACTTTCTGACTTCAATTTATTATGTCTGTCAATGATTCTTTAGCGAATTGCTTCATGATTTTTATTAACTATTTCTTCTATGTTTTGGCATTCTTCCAATGCCTTCTTTAGCATTGGGTCGTTTGAATTCTTAACATTTTAAAACTCAAGAATCCTTCTTTTGATTCTCTTTTCATTTTTATCAATTGAATTCAAGAGATATCGATGTTCTGGCTTCAGAATGCGCTTTAGTTTTTCTAACTTACTTTCAAGATTTTTGCCATAATACTTGTTAAAGTAATGGAGCGTACCATCATAGAGTTATACCATAGTCCAAAAGTTATCTTCCATTTAATCTACCACATCTTACCGCTTGTTCACGATATGTATGTAATCGTTCAACACTCTTCTATTGATCAACACTTTTTCAGAAGAAGAGACCTTAGCTTGTGATGGGTCTTCTTGTTTCTTGAATCTAAGTTTCTCCACTTTAGAGTTAATATGAGTATAATTCTTTGTGACGAAGTTCTCTTAATAGTCTTAGACATTCTACTTATTCTCAATCTTTTAGAATTTCTTCATTTCTTTCTCCATTTGTCTTCGCTACTTAGCCTCCTCTGAGGTGATGATAGTTGGATCCTTTACTTCATCGTCATCAGATGAATGTTGTAACATTTTATGTGAACTTTCTCAGAATATATTTCCAAGCTGCTTTTTATTACTTTATCTCCTTTAATTTGTTAGCCAATTGAGTATGGTAGTTCTAAGCTAAGTCTCTGGTAATAATAAATTATTATTAGATTCTTTATTTATAAATTTGTCAACAAACTAATACTTTTATTACTGAATAATAATTAGAGCCTTAACTTCATTTCATCTCCCCTTTCTTATCAATCAAGAAATAACGATAAATGCCTTTTATCAATATGAATGATACAAGACATCAAATGTTAAGCCCTCTTAGATTTTCCATTGAGATAATTTATTAATCCAGAGCATCATAAAAATTAAATATCAATCAAAAAATAATAAAAGACAAACAAATATTTTCAAATAAAAGTCTTGTAAAACAATTATTCTAGCAAGTATTCAAATGTCAGAGATTTTACAACCAAACCAAGCTGAAGTCAAATACTTTGAAGGCTGCATCGAATCTCATCCTAAAATCTACTGTCTCCAGCATTCTTAGTAAGTGACTCATGGTTGTGTCTTTGACAGCTGTGACCATCCACTCGTATGTGGTTCTTGTTCAGATCATTCTCACAAAAGCGTTGGACCATATGCTTCATTGTAAAATATTGAATAGTATTTATTTACAGTAGCAGGTAGAATAAGGAAAACTTAAGATCCTTTGAAAGATATTTGGTCTTCAATTGTTCACAACAAAGACAACCAAAGCTTACTTCAATGGCAAGAAGATCTTGAAGGACATCTTAAGAAGATTGAGAACTACGCAGATGCTTAGAAAGAATTAATTTCAATCGACATTTAAGAGATAGGTCAAAAATTACTGGAAGTGCTGGATTTTTAGAAAGTATTAATGTTCCGTCACCTCGATGAATTCATAGCGAACTACAGAAGACAATTCACTGAGTTCAAACTGTACAACGAAGATGTATTCTAAGTTCTGTCCCAAAAATATAAATATCTTTGTGATCCCAATTGTCTCTGCGCAAAACTCAATTCACTTGATGCAGCTCTTTCTTTCAACTTCATTTCAGAACTCAGCGAAGTGCTTGTATCAACTGAAGATCTTTTTGCATTCAATGGTCTTGATTTAAATAAATCTAAAGTTGAAGCAGTGTTTCTCAATACGAATTAACTTATTAATAAAGTTCCAAGCTACAAGTAATTCGCAGACTTTGAATTGAAATCTAGCAACAATGTCTAATCTGGAGCTAATTAGATTAGATCTATCCACTAGATAGGCAGATATAAACTAATCGAAGACATCAAAGAAAATGTCTAAGCTCACTTCAAAGAAGCTTCGTTAAATTACTTTGGTGATCCTGTGAAGATTGGAATTCCTCGAGAGATTATTCAAAAGAGGAATAAAAAGGATCAAAGTGGATAGCCTCCACATAAATCGATTACTTACATCCATCGCAGTCCCTCATTGAAAATTCAAGAATAACTAAACGACAGCCATGCATCGAGCAGAGGTATGCCTTTAAATAACCAAAGCAACTCGACTGGAACGATAAACTAAAACTCCAATAGTCCAGTCAATATTGCTTTTCAAAAGAGAGGAAGTTATGAAGTTCCAAATTAACCTTAAATTTTATAAAAGTAAGGCAGTTTCTTTGGAGATCTGCCTCCTTCATAAAGAGGAGCTAGCCCTATTAGCAGAATACCTTTAAGTAACAATGGAACAAAAAGTAAAATCTTTGATAACAGTAAGAGTTCACACAATGGATAAGCTCTAAATCAAACAAGAAACATCTACGGATTATAATAAAGCACAGGAGGAAATAGTCCATTTTCTGCTAGCGGAACATCTAACACAAGTGCAACTAATTATAATTATTCTGCAGCAAGGCCTCCTAATACATTCTATGGTTAATCTCAGCAATCTTCTTAAGCAGTCAATCAATACTTTGTGCCTAAGCGTGAGTTTCAACTGTCCAACTAATCCCAGCCGTTTCCAAAATTTATGTGTTACCTCGGTGGAGGATATATTGCAATGGTAGGATAACCTGGTGAAACATTACGTGTTCTGGATGTATTATCTTCATCAATTGTAGAATATAGACAAGCAATGAACAGAGAAATCAAGTTTGTTGCAAGCATTGGGAATCGAAGCAATCCGATTTATGAAAACAACAATTCCTTATAGTTCGCTGTTAGTACTGTTGACTCTGTCATTTAGATCTTTCAATTTAATATAAAGTAGCGAGATATTCAGCTTCTTAACATTAATATCGTTGGCTTTTCAGCACAAGTATCTCGAATAGTAGATCTATCTCCTATTACAAACTCTTCTCTAATGGCAACAGGAGATGAAAATGGAGAAATATCTGTGTTTGATTATTAAACTACAAAGGGCTATGGCCTAAATAAAGTTCATTAATCTCCAATTATGTAGCTTCTTGCTTTGCCTTCTTACACTTAAAATCAAAGCTCTAGAAGTGCCAAGTTCCTTTCACTAGGTTACGATTAAGTATTGGTTATCTATGAAAAAGTTGGTGAAGGAAACTTCTCTTAATGGAAAGTCTTCAATGTCTCAAATGTAGGTGGAGGCATTTAAACTCTTCGACCTCACCCGGAATTCGAATAAGTCTTTGCTATTTCGAACAACGGAAGCCTCCGTCTTCTTAGTTGGGATTCTTCTGATCTTTCCTAATAAGAGATTCATCCTCAATCAGCCAGAGATTTAGCAATATTTTCTACGAAAGATTATTTAAATGGAACAGGAAGCTCAAATGTTTCACAATTGGATCCTGATTTATCTGGACTTGTGATTCTAGGCGAATTTGAAAGCGATAAGCTCCTCCTCTTCAAAACTAAGTTCTAAAGCAATATAGTCTAGAAAGAGTATCCGATTTAAAATTCATTTTCATAGCGTAAAGTATTATATGCCGACAGTAGAAATAAGCTCTTCATTGTCATCAATGATTACACTCATGTGGTTTAGGCATTCGACATTAAAATATGAAAAATAACTAACAAATACATGTTTTGATGGTTTTTTACTAAATGTATCATACAGTTCTGTGCACTTGTTAGTTTAATCCAAAGATTTGTTTTTATTTGAGGGAATTATGTTAAGAATAGTAACAGTTCTTCTCATCAAGAGTAGATACACAATTTGAAAAATAATTAATAATTTTGATTTAGAGCAGTTCATTCATTTTTTGAAATGAGCTCGAGTTCTTCGATAAAGCTGACAGAAAACAGTACGAAGGCACCTGGTATTGGTGAGAACAAAGTTAGGTCCAATAAAGATCATTTTCTTTATCAAGCTTCCCCCAAAACTACATTTCAAGATAGTCGTGGAGGTACTCTGAAATATATCCAATCTTAACCTTCAATACAGCGTAGCATCACTAGCTTGATTTCACATCCTTAGACGCAAGCCAGAGAAACGCAAGAATTAGGATTAGCACCTAGATTTCCTTCCAAAGATAGGTTCACTAATCCAGAATAGAAATAGAGATTATTCACGGCAGATACAGATCTTAAATCGAAGTACAATTACAATGTCTCTACAGAATTCTAAGTTGTAACAACATTTTAAAATAGATAGGTTAAAGAATTAGAAACAGAAATGCAAAATCAGAGAAATGAACTTAAGAGGCTCCTGAACTTTGTAAGATACTTGATTATTATTATATTCTAATCTAGCAATTTGATTTCAGGAAGATTACATAAAACGTTCCATTGATTAAGTTGCACAACTACAGATTAATCAGATTGAGTAAGTCGTTTCGTCAACATTGCAAAGTCAATTGGAAGAACATATTGCAAGGACATAATAATTCCAGAAGGAAATGGAGGCATACAAATTAGAATTCAAGGAAATTCAGCAAGGGCAACTTGCTTATGTAGAAGATATATGTTCAGAAAAGAAACTTGACAATGGAGAAACTGCTGCTAAGATAAGATTTTCAGTTGAGCTTGAGGAAGTGGAAAAGCAAATAGCTTCTAAATATATTGCTATGATCGAACGTTAGACTGAATATCTGGAAAGATAACAAGAAAAAGCTGAATCGCTAGAAAAAGCATGTGTTCAAAGAATTAGCTAATTGCATGAGGAAATTATTAAGGTTATTAGCAATGGAAATAATAATTTGCAAGCTAGTCTTTCAGATATTTAAAAGAGTATTACTAAAAAGATAGATGTTACTGCATTCAGAGCTGAATTCGATGACTACTTGACATCCACTTTCAGCAATTATACGAAGTAATTGATTTACATTTAAGAAAGTTTGGGCTTATGATTATTTCATAAAAAGGAGCATTTCAGAGTTAAGGGAGAAATTAGCAGAAGAAGAGAAAGCCAGAAGAGCCTAAGATGAAAAAATTAAAGACATTACTTTACAATTTTAGGAGAATCTAAGAAAAGCAAAAGAAGAAGATGCGATGATGATTTAAAAGGCAGAAGAGAAGAATGATGAATTAAGCAAACAATTGTAATTAAGTTAGAAGCAGTTTTAACTCACTATTAACTAAGTCCAAAGACTGTTTAAATCTTCTGGTCAGTCTCTTGATTTAAGAGAACAATTAGGAGGCATTGAGTTATTGGAAAATACAAAGTTACTTAAATAGAACTAGGAGTAGGTATTTCTTAAAATGCAGTCATCTTTTTTAATTTTAAAATCTATCGTCGAAACACTTCTAGCAAAAGATGAATAAGCCAAAAATAGGAAAAGAATTCAGATTAATCCAAATGTGTTTTAACAGTTAGCAAGTTTGGTACCTTAAAATAAGGGAGAGGACAATTTAAGAAAAGATAAAAGTGCAGCTTAAATATTAGACAAACCACAATAAAAGGAATAGTCTAATCATTCAGGAGATAACAAGAAGAAGGGTTAAGAAGTAGTCAAAAGTAATTTCACTGAAAAACCTAACTTAAGTAAAGAATATTTATAAACAGAAAGTTAATAATAAGTAAGGAGACCTTTAGTCAGTCCTTACTTAAAATAGGCTCAAAGTAATTAATCTATGATTGCTGGTAAAAATAATCAAAATGAGGAAAAACAAATTGAACCTGTAGCTATTTCAGTTAAGTCAGAAGCAGCTGAGCCAGTCTAGATAAGAAGGCGAAGCAAGGAATACATTTTGTTTCAGCCAAATAACCAGCCTCCTGCAAATAAAGAACTTTTGTTCGGAGATAAAAAGCTCTCGTCTGATGTTCCTGATATTCTTGCTGACATTCAAACTTAATCGAAAGACAATAATAATCAAAATCTGTAAGGGTAGCTTCTTCCATAATTTAGTTAGATCTTACCATAATAAATCAATCCAGGAAATGCTTCTGCTACATAAAATATGGTTCACAGACAAATGCCTTTATTAACAGAAACTACATAACCATCATAATAATTGCAGTAGTAATAATAATAATAATAATAATAATAATAATAATAAAATTCTATTGGCTCCAATTTCAATCATTTCTCAAGTAGTTAAGTATCTATGCCTCAATAAAACACTTTATCACATCATACACTCTATGAAGAAGAAATAATTCCTTAAAGCTCAGGATCACTGGATCTCCAGCAAAAAGAACTAGATGACCTCGAAAATAACTAGAAATTGCTTTGGCATGAGAGAGAGCATTTACTTTAAAAGCAATCAGAGATAACTAAGTAATTACTGTCCATAGAAGTCAAAAGCAATATTCATTCTTCTTCTTCAGTAGATTAAGCTAGCAAATAACTGTTACCAGAAGGAAATGTTCTTCAATAGAAGCAGAAAATTCCATTTTAAATATAATAACCTTCTGGTTATTCCCATAACCATTACTTTAGCTTGAACCCACAGTTTCCTTCTCCTTACTTAAATGACCCACTTCATCTGTATCCCCAAACTGAGCAGTAGAATCACATGTAATACTAAATATAACAATAAAAACCAGAAGATACCTATGATCCGATTCCTGTCAAGACATCAGGCAAACCTCAACAATACCAACCTCAAGAATAATTTGTGGAAAGTAAACTCACTTTTGAGGACAAACCATAAAAGATTAATAACACAATGTAAACTAATTCTAGTTAAAAGCTTCTAACTTTTTAAGACTTTAACTCTCTTTAAAGAGTTAATGCTGATCCTTCTGAAGAGATCTTTAAGAAGCCTTCATTGAATAAATCGTATAAAGAATAAAATAATTACAGCAAGTAATTAGAAAGCCTCAGTATTAACCCTTTCGCATACTAATTGTAGCCTCAACAAAATGATTTAAACATTGAACTCTATGATAAGCAATAGACCTAAGATAGATCTCTCAAGGGAAAACATAAATAATATGAGTTATTCTAATAGTAGTAATAGTCTCCCTCTCCAAGACAATTTGCGCCATACATTGCTCCTCCAATAAATTAGCAAATCTAATATTTTCCAAGCAATTAGAAATCACAGCCACTGATTGGGTAAAGATAAAATGCGTTCATTCAAGATTTAGCATAATTTAAGAGTGAATAGGTTAAAATACAGCCAATTAGATCAGGTACATCATCGATTGATAGATAAAGATAGAGAAACCAAATCTAGCTTAGTGATCTGCAGAATTTCGATGGAGAATTGGCATATTCTCCATCAGAAAAAGGAAAAAATAAGTATGATAAATCAGAGTAATTAGTCTCACTTGGCGATTATAATAGCAATTATGAGGAAGATGTGTTCTTTTATCCTGAAAAAGTTGGAGAACTCAATGGAAAATCTTCATTTTCACAATAAAAAGATTCCTAGCAGAGAGATATCTTGAAAAATGTGAATGGAAATAGAGATAAGCAGCAGCTTAATAATACTCCTTAAAAAGAAGCTCCAAGCAGCACTTTTGGGAAAGGAGAAGAACACATCCTTGAGAAAATTATCAAAAGAAGTAACATTTGATTTGATTAGATATTAATGATTAAATTGATGATTTTGAAATAGGATTGCTTTACAACAACAAGACTAAGAACACAAAGGAAACTTCTCTTGTTCTGTCCTTAGATTCGAGTGGAAGGCTAAAAGACTCTTAAAATAAATTCATTTACGACGAAAAAGGTAATCCAATAATCTTCTCAGGTGCACAGATAAAGCTGTTTACATCGTCTGGATTAATATAAATTGCTTGACTGTTGTTTAGCAAAAGAGAGTAGTCTATGTATTGATTTGCTAAGCAAATGCTATCATCTTCTAAATTGCAAAAGTCCATCATTTATTTAGAAATAATTATCCATTTTGTGTGGTTTTCTTAAATTAAATATTAAAAGACTCTTTATGATGCTATTTTTGTAATTTTTTGGACATTATTGCCAGTTACAAGCCATCACTGCCAGATACTGACAATATTTTGAGGATTTTAGAAATAAAGGGTAAGATGTGGTATTATCTATCAATTCATTTTTCTTGAGTTGTAAGTTAAGCAATATTGAAGAAACTTAACTGGGAATCTGTTGAAAAAATGATGTGAAAATAGGTAGCATTTAAATACATGATAATATGGTTTCGAGTAGATACAAACACATTTTAAAAGCTGTTTTGACGAATAAAATCTCAATAAGCATTCTCTTTTCTAATTGGAGGCTGTATGAATTTGAAAATATCTGTATTTTTCAGTTCTAAACCATTGATTTATCGCTGTTCGTTCAGTCAACTCATTTAGTAGCTGCTGCCTTAACTCTGGGTTAAGCGGTAGTGCCAGATCTGAATCCGTTTTTAGCTCTTCTTGCAATGGTCTTCATGTATCTCATTCTACCAGTACCTTGACCTTTTCTATCTCTGACCTTTTGACCCCATCCGTCGTCTTTAAAACAATATATCTTGATTAGATGTGTGCTCATACAAATTATAATAATTACATCTTCTCATTTTGGCATCAGGATATCCGCAAGCAGCGCATCTAAGCTTTTGCTTGTGGTATGCAGACTCACCACATCTTCTGCAAAGAGTGTGTGTCTTTTAGTGTCTCTTACCGAAAGAAGGTGTTCCTCTTGACTGTTCATAACAAATACAAAGGTTTAGAGCTAGAAAAGTAAAAGGGGAAAATTACCATTTCCTTTGATAGTTTTGTATCTTTTCTTTTTATTAATTATTGCTTTATATTTGCAAAGCCTGAGTTGGGCTTTCTTTTAATTTGTTCCTTTGATTTTATTCTTGTCTGTTTGTTTCTCGCTCTTCTCTCTTCAATTAATTTTAGTTTTTTCCTTTCCATATTTTTTATCATCTAAGACTTCCTTCTCTGAATTCAAATCATTTTCAATGGGTTTCAATCGATTAATCTTTGACTAAAATGCATCCATTTTAAATATATTTCTCAGGATCAATCATAGAGCTTTCTAAGTACCTTTTTGCTTCAATAAACATGAATTAAGAACAGATATTTCTCTACAGGGATTCTGATAAAAATATTTAAAATAATAACATTTATTTAAAAATAATAAAACAAAAAAAGAACTACGATTATCAAAAGGTATTTCTCTTTTCCTCGTTTCTTCTTCTCATAGTATTGATACAAAGAGAAATTAAGAGAAGCATAAAGCAAACAATTACCGAGATTATCACACCTTAGTAGTTGAAATCAAGAGGGAGTGTATCGAAACTACCATCAGGAACGAAAGAAAAACTGTATAATTACGCACCGTTAGCGAAAAGAATAAACCTGCTTGACAGAGAAGTTTAATCAACATACACTGATTAAACGTCAGAGAGAGGGAAAGTGTTTATTTGTCTGAAAGTTGAGTTGAAAAGTGTTTAGGAAGATTAAGTTTGATTGAGGAATGTTAGATCTAGAGAAATAATGTCATTATTGAAGTTGGTAAAGACTAAGTGAGTGTCTCTTACAATAGTATGAAGATGAGAAATAGTTTGCTCTGAAAAGATGGTTTTAGTATCGCAGACAAGGTTCTCCAAGGGAAGTTAAGGAGATGGCAGATCGAAGATGGTAATGAAAATACGGAAATAGAACTTTAATTCAAAGAGAATTTACTTCGAGTAGTAGTCACTGAAGAAGCTGACATAAAGCATGTTCTAATGCAAAATCATATTTATTGGCTATGTTACTCTGACATTAGCCATAGTCTTTTCAAATAGCACTTAACTCGATGAAGCTAAAATCAAAAAGAGAGTCAATCTTTTATCAGCTTAATTCAGTGAAAGTAAAGCATAGACTTTCCCCTCTAAATCTAACGATCGATAAGAATCTTTTCCATCTGATTCAATAGGAATTATCGATTGATGTAATTTAAAGGGATTGAAACCAGATAGATTCTAGGAGACTTTAATGATTCTTTAATTTGGTTTAAGGGAGAAAACTGATATTTTTTCTAATGCTGAATATGTGTTTTTCAGTATGAAGGACTGGACAGAATTCATTTCTTAACGCAGCCAAATTACTGAATGGGAGCTTAGATAACTATCCAACTATGTTGATTAGTCTAAACTAAGAGAGGGATAAAACTTCACTTTTTATTTTGAACTGAAAATAAGCAGATGCTCTTTCTTAGAGTTTTCTATGAGTCGAGCTTTAGAGAAAGATTGAAATCGTTCACCTTCTTCAAAATGAATAGCAGATTATTCAATTGTGTCTCCTTTTTCAGGGGTGATATGTTGTATCACAACGTTATCTGAATTATTAATAACAAGTAGATATCCCTTTTTACCATTGGCATCTAAAGCCATATTTATTATCCCAACTACTTCATTAGTATCTGTTTATCCTTGAATTGTCTTTGAGTAAATCTATTTTCCATTGGACGAATTAAAAGCGAAAAGTCTAAAGTGTTTGGATGGGATTAATATTATTTTTTGAATTCCATACAGTCTATCTTCTGAATCATGACTTATTAAGCCATAACCCTCCCAATTCATAAGAGCTTAAAAGTCAATGGAAAGAAGAGAATTCACTAGAGAGTTAAGATTTGTCTTCCATCTATGTTGAATTCTTGAAAATACTTTCGATGCTACGTTCAAACTATCTGCTAATGAAGTTGAAATAGGCATAAGCTATTCTAAAGGATAAGGATCTGCAAGAATGTTATCATAGCGATAAAAAACAGGGGGCATATCACCTTCTAGAGAGCCTTCTTATATTTTATGAGTCCTCATTTGTTTAATATATAACTCTGCAAAGATGGCTTATCTCTTGGTAGTTTGCACGAGAAGAGAAATAGATGGCCTCATATCTTCTTCAAAGATTGTTGGATTGGCATAGACAAATGTAATAGCTTCTGGAAAATGCATTGTTTGGTATTCAATAATTTAATAAGTCCTGAGATCGAGCAGCTAAATGCTTAATTGCTTGTTATCTCCCTCTTTCTGTGCCTCATTTTAAGAAAGGATAAGAATTTGCAAAGAATTGAAGGTAGGAACAAAATGGTAAGGTTATTTTCTAATGTAAATCCCTGAGCAAATCAGTTCGTGTGGAGCGAAATTACAAACTTCATAATAAGAAGCATACTGGAATATTACTATTTCACTTTGATCAAAGCTTAAAATATCTAGTACTGGCTCACGAGCTACAAAGAATTCTTCTTCGGGAATACCAGCAGACCCAATGAAAGCCAATCTTATTGCAGATTGATTATCTCTAACAGTTGCATTGCGGATAATAAAACCAGAGAGCGAGCTATGTGTGATGGTAGACTAGTTGAATACAGTCTGCCGGCATCTCAGAAGTTATAATTTCGATTCTTACCCTATTATTGCTGTTCTAGCAATACACATTTTCCTTTTTTTATATTGCACAAGCAAATATATTTCAGAGTCTTTAGAAATTGAGGCATTAAGAATTCGGTAGTTACTTGCAAGTTCATAACTTAATGCCACAAATTTATCCTCATTTGTCTAAGGGATTTTTGAAGAAATCACCCAAAAGATTGCCGTAGCATCATACATTAGAAAAACATTGTTTGAACTCTTCATGTGAGGGAGTTCTTTCTTGAAGGCATCAAATGGGATCTGCTTCAATATTCCACCATTGTTTAAGCCCAAGTAGAGCAAACTTTAAGTTGAAGAATCAAAGAGAACAATCCATTCTGCTTGTATCTTGATTAGCTGAGCGGACTGAATAGATGTGCTCCATACTAAGTTTCCTTGAACATCAAACTTCATGACTTGATTCCTGTAGTTTTAGACTACAATTTGATTAGCCTATGTGAATTTGGCATACTTGATATTTCCAATAATATCATGCTTCCATTCATAAATCATTTGATTTGCTCCTTCCATTGCAATGACTTTTTCCATTAGCAATATTAAAACAGTCAACGATAAAGACAGAGCAAACTGTTTAGAGTATCTCATGATAGCTATGAGAGAGATAGATAAGCCTTGATTATCCTTTCCAATTCGAAAAGAGACGTGGTGTTTTTTTGAAATGTTTGCGTTATTTATTTATTTGAACAAAATCTTTGCCAAAAAAATATCTTTTATCTACTTTATTGCAGATTTATTTGATTAATTGTACTTTCAAAGCTAAAAGAATGACTACAACATGCACTCATAAAGCATATCCCTAATAAGGGCATTCATTCAAGTAATAAACCCAATTTAAAATAATTTCATTGAGATATTTGTAAGCGATCGAAAGGAAATCTTCATCTTTGACTTTGTAAATGCTCAAGAATCTTACTCTACTCTTTTCTATTTGGTTGTGCTCATCAATTGGGATCAAGGCCATTCCTAAAAAGTTTAGATGTGCCTCTTCGATGGGAATGCAAATCTAGAATTAGTTAGATTTGGTTTTCGTTGTGACTTTGACAGACTTAAACAATAATTTTAAGCGAGAAACAAAGTCAATATTAAAGCAGCTCAAGTCCTTGATCTCGTTTAAGTAGGTAGGATTTATTTGCTACAAAAAGGAAAAATATTAATAACTAAAAAATTCAAGAAATGAAAATAACCTGCAGAAGGAGAACAAAGCAATTAGCTTGAAGAAGCTCAAGAAGTTCATTGGAAATATACTCCTCGCTGTCAATAATAGTCTAGTAATACTAAAGAGAGATAAATGTCTTTTTGAGTGATGGAATAACTGTCTTGAATGATTCACATATGAAAGAATGCATATTTGCTAAGGCATTATTTCTAGATTATCCTTGCTATTTAGCATTAAATGCCATCAAATGGTAAGATATGTGCAGTACTTCATTGTTGTCAGACTATTTAATAATAAACAATCTCCAAAATCAATCAATAATATGGTTAAAATACCTATGAATCTATGGAGATTTAAAACGTAGGTGAACTAGGAGGCTTAGAATGTTCGTGAGACACAAAATCGAAGCAGATATAAAAGTCTTAGAGCTATTCCGTGATATGAAGAATCAATTCTGGATCACAAGTCATAAACATATTGAATCCTTGAATATTCATGTAAGGAATGCTAAAGGTTTTTAAGGATTTCTTGAAATAATCAGTAAAGTCTCTTAATCTGAAGTTACTGAAGAAATATCCAAGGGAAACTTCGATATGCGCTGAGTCTATGAAGATATTATTTCTTTTGGACATAAAGCTATTCGAATAATTTGTCGAAATGCCCGTCAGAGTTCGTACAAGATCAATCTCTGGATAATCCATTCTATTCGGGGAAGACAAAATAAGTTGAATGAGTGTTAAATGTGCATTGTACATGGCATCAACAATATCACATTCTTTAGAGAAGAACAGCATTTCTTAATCATAGATAAACTCAAACTAATCAGTTTTGTCTTGAGATTGTTAATAAATCGTTTAGGTTATCTCTGAGAAATGGTAGTTCAACTCTACCAAGAACAGTGTCTTGGATTGAACTTTCAAGAACACTGAATTAATCTTTCTCTTCTAGTTAAACGAATTGATGATTCTACTCTCTTGATTGACTGGTGACCTGCTTTCCTGTTATTTCAAACAAATAATTATGCATTAAGCAATAACTTGTTTGTTTAGTCTTACAGAAAACTGGGAAATGTCATTTTCTTCGTTTGGTAAAGTCGAGCTGATTTATTAGGACTTTCTCGAATTTAACTTGAGTAAATTGCTACTTTCAAAGAGACTATTTGAGCGCTAGAATGAAATGCTATTCTGCCCATCACTTTGAAATTGCACTGCCTTTTTCTGAAGAATAGACTACTAACTCTGTTCTTGGTCTTAAGAGAACAGAGTATCATATTTTTACTTAATGATGTAATTCCCAGTTGTCAATTTCTAGACCTAATCTAGGTAAACTTAATAGAATATTAAATTAGCTTATCTCGTCTTTCTGTTGTCTTCCTCTTCAATATCCCCAAGTCGATCGCCGACAACGTCACTCTCGCTCTCACTAAATCGCTATCTCTATCTATGATACTCATTGTCTACAATGAACAGAATAACAGGGCAAGTGTCTTCTTTCACATTATCGGCTACGTTCATAAACTACCAAAAACAACAACAACAAAAGGTTATTCCAACTAAACTAAACTCTTTTTTGAAATACCTTCTTTATGAGTTGGTAGTCAAGGAACTTAAAATTCAATGGTCCGCAGCTGCTGCAGATATGCTTGAAGAACTGTTTATTTAAATCTGTTAAGTAGAAATCCTTCACGAAGTTTAGGAAAGGCCCTCCGTGAATAATAAGACTGTCCTGAATACCATAGTCATTGCTATTCTTGTTATTGTAATAGTGACTCTTAGTGAATTTAGGTTTCACAATACGAAATTGAACTAATAGGAAGCTATAATAATTTTATTCGAATTTATCGATCATATCTTCCATCGCGTGAGTCGGAATTACATTGTAAATCATGATACTAATGTATCTCGTAAGGTTAAGCTGCATAAAGCTGTTGATATTCTAATCTAAAGCATTTATTTCTTCTTAGCGAACTCGTAAGTACTGCTTTAGATTTACTACTTCAGCTGCAGTACGCTTTTGCTAAGTCAATGTCTGTTCAATAACAAATAGAAATTATATTAAAAAACAAAGGATACGTGTTTTGATCAAACTGAAAGTTCAGTGCTTACTCTGTGTATTTCATCAATAAATGATTCATTTTATTAATGATGGCGAGCAGGCTCATAAGGAGAAAAATGTGTGTAGACTCCAAGTTTTTGAAGAACAACATGTTTTTGAATATGGTGCCTGCAGACTTGCCATTTGAAGAAGGTCTCAATCTGATCAGAAACTGTCTTTATAATGCCGAAATGGAAGTTGTAGAAATATGTTGAGAGATTCCTCTGTGACACTACAATCCTAGCATAGAAATTACGCTAAGTAAATATTTCAAATTCTTATCTTTGCACTGGATTCAGCTAAACACCTTAATCTTCTTTCAGCTTTTCAAATCCTTTGAGTGTAGCTAAGTCATATTTCTTATCATAGAACTGTCAATCAACAAAATAGATTATCAAATTGATTTCCTCTCCCAAAGCAATGTGTCTTACTCCTTGTTGAAGTAGATTCCCGCAAAGTACAAACGATATTGAAGGTTGCTTTTTTAAAACCTAAACCGTTGTCTTGTAATTCCCTAAGAAATAAATCTCCATATCATCAAAGTTATCAAATAATTATGATTTTCCTGATCCTTCTTCGATTACATAGACCGCTGGAATTTATACTCCCGCATCAAGACTTTTGCATTTATCTCTGATCTCCTTTTCAAGGAGAGAACTACAGTAGCGCAAGTAACTTGGCCAAATTAGGTGATGACTTTTATGGCTGTAATTTTAGTAATTCATAAAAAAGCTCTTGTGGTTGAGCTTGTGGAATAGCTTCTCCCCGTTGACACAGGAATTGTAAAAGTAAAGCAATTAAACTTTTCGATTTTGGTTTTTTTCGTCTAAGTTTGTCACCATGCTCCGCTACAAGATTGTCTCGAACAAGTAGTCAAGGCAAATTTAGTTTAAGATCTCAGTGAGATATCCAATCAATCTATTCTCCTCGAGAGTTCCCTAAAAGTATTAGAATAATTAAGTACGATAGTAGTATATAAAGTTAAACAATGTTGAGATTATGATTTTACCTTATTTCTGATCTCGAGGTCAAGATAATACTCATCTGCTTTATTGTTATCTTGTTTCTTTTCAGAGCTTTATCTAGAAACAGTTGGAGAGATTTATGTTGAAATGTCTTAAGAGTTCTGCGCTTCAAGAACGAATTTGTCTTCAACAAAGTTAAAAATATCAGGATGCTGGAATTGCTCAAGGGGAGAGTTATTGGACAGGAAGTTATAAACAAAGGAACTCTAATCATTCCAATCATTCTAGCTGTAACCGCAGCCTAGAGATATGGTCTCAATTGTATTGAGACCCATTTTCTAATTTTTATCAATATACTTCAAAGGGATAACAGGATAGAAATGCGCTATTTCTTCCATGTCCTGTTTGTCCTTGTGTATGAGCAGCATTACATCCATCAAAAACATACAAGTTCCGAAGAACTAACGTGTCTACAGAGAGTTAAAAAGAAATCTAAAACTACTCTTTTCAAATTCTATTTTGATAACTCTCATCTCACCGTAATTATCTGTCAAGAATTTATCAAACTAATGCAGTGATTCTCGTTCTTAAGAGATTTACTTGGTTGCAGATAGACTTCCTGATTCAGGTAGTATTTCATGCACTTCTTTAATAGGATCTAATGCTGGAGCACGTGCTTACTAGAATGATCGATGGACGACATCAAACCGTTGCATAATTTTCTCAATGTTTTGTTTGAAGTAATACATAAATGATGCATGATCGACGATCGCTTGAGGGAATTTATATCTGAATTTCTTGCGGTACTTGCTGTTGAAGATCGAATCGTAGTCTGGTTTGAGAATTCTAATGACTTCAGATTGAATACTTCCCACTTTCTTAATCGTTTCGATAGTCTGCGATTCAACAACTTGCTTGCAGATTGCTTCTTCAGTTTCTTTACTGTATTTTCTACCCATCCCATACACTTCTATTTTCAAGAACTTCTTTCCTTTTTGAAACTCTTCCTGAGCTGATCATAATAATAAAACAAAATAACTCATGAGCTAAAAGTGACATAAGACTGTAATTAATAGCGTTAAAGATAGAAATAATTGTTAAGATTACTGAAATATCTGGAGATGGTCTCTTATTAGAGCAATATTGAAGAAAATGCTAAATCAATAGCAGAGTTTGAAGACGTTATTGAAGAAGAATTCTAAGAAGCCATCGAAGAGGTGTTATCAGTGGGAATAGCTGATGCTTGTGGATTCTACGAAAGGGTTTCTTAGAAGCAAAGTAAAAAGATCTCTTCTCCCTCCAGATAAAGATATGTATTAAGCGAGTTGTGAATTTGAAAGTTCGTGAACACCATATTCGAAATAAGTGTTGTAACATCGTCACTTTCTTGTAAAGGGAATATCAAGGTCTTAATATGATCGACCTTATAGCTTTCATTCTTGCTGCTGCCTTTTTTGCTGAGATTAGTCTCCTTCAGTTCTGGTTTATTCTTCGTGATATTGAATTATTTCTAAAAATAGTTCTATTTCCGATAATCTATTTTCGTTTGCGTCTGTTGTACTTTAACTAGTCCCTTGATTTCTAGATTGTTTGGACATACAAGGAGTCTTTTCATATCTTGAACGAGAATCACAGTGTTCGCTCGCTAGTAAGCTCTAAAGATAAAGTCATTGATTTCTTCCTGAATAAAGTCAGTCCGTAAACCAGCAGAAAGGAAACTAGCGAAACTGCAGAATAGCTCCACCTTCACGTCAGAGAATTTCAAGATAAACCAAAAAGGAATCACGTAGCTTGTGTAATTCCCCAATCCTGTGAGGAGTCAAAAAGTTAAATAAGAAATAGTTAAACAAATAAAAAGATTAAAAGTTACTTTGAAACAACCTTCTAAGTTCAGTTTAAATAAGTTCACAATCATCATCATGTGGGCTTTGGAATATTTAGTGGAAATATTGATGGTTAGTATCGTTTCGAAGCTTTAAGTGCAGAGGGCCTTGATTGATTTCATCGTTGATTTGGGAGACAAGTATCTCATGAGCCTTCGGACTAGGAAGCAACTTATGTTTTTCTAAGCTGATGACTTTTTTGCGTTCTTTGCTTTGGTACTGAACTGTGAAAATGCATTCAAACATAACACATCATTATGAGAATATTCTCGGATTAATTTAAAAAGATAATTAAACAATGTTACTTTCGGTGATAAGTTTGCTGATTTTCTCGATATCCTGCTAACTCAAAGGAGTGTTGACTTAGTAAAAGTCCAGATTCTGTTAACAACCAAATTTCCAATTCATTACAAAATGGTAATGAAACAAACAATAACTTACGATGATTTTAATAATATTGGAGCAAGCCAGCTTGAAATCAAAGAAGAAATTATTAGCTTTCTTAAGAGCCGTGTTGGATTAAGGATCAGTAGATGCAGACTATTATTTGGTCTCTTTCATAGCTGTTTCATTTTAGATTGAATAGAACTCCAACAAGATCATATTATTATCTTTATCTCGTGTCTTACTCTCATTGATAAAGAACATAAATGTCTCTTTTAGACTCTCAAAATTATGTTACTCTTAACCCTTACAGTATTTAATCTTTAGGAATATCTTAGGAACTGTTTGAGCCGTATTGGGAAGAAAGTCAGCTGCAAAATCATAGTCGATTTGATTCATTTTTCGTAGATCCTCTGCTTTCTTTGGATCAGTGAAAAAATATGGAGTCCCAGGAATAGCTGAGAAAAAATGATTTAGCACAATGTCAAGGACTCTTTGAGCTCTTGACATAACATTGAAATCGAATTGATCAATAGGACTAGTCTTTGCTTCCTCTTCTGCTACTCCGTTCTGCATGCTATTAGTTTGTTACTACTTTAGCAGCAGCTTTTCATTTTCCTCATTTGGTATTCTATCTTTATTGAGATTAGTCTCATCTTGAAGCTAAGCTGCTACCTAACTGTTTTGCATTTAGTTAGCAATGACATTCTTGTTTTTCTTTTGTGAAGAAAGTTCTTTGTGAAACCAAGAATACAGTGGCAAAAAGTCTTTAAGAGGGATAACCTAACTATGAGGAGAAACGGCTGTTTTGGTGCTGTTAAAAGCTATTTCAATAGTATTCTCATTCAACTCTAGAGTTTTGGAGGAAATAGCTTCAAAACAAGTTAGCGCAAACAGAAAGTTGATTTGCTTGATGAGATTCTCAATGTAATGATCTACTCCTTGTAAATATTTCTCAAAATCTCGTGAAGTTGGGTTGGTATTATTCTCGCAAGCTTTGATGTCCATTAAATAAAAATCAACCTTCAAACCACCTTTGGACTCTCTCTTTTGAGTAAAACTGAAGCGAGCTTTTGTATCAGAAGGTTATGGTTTGATTAAGTTATTTTCAAGTCCTTTTACACTTTCACTTCGTAACTATTTATCCATTGCTGTTTCGTGATTTTACTTAGTATCCAAGGATTCGTTTCGAGGAGAAAGTTAAAATGTGCCTGATTTCTAAGCTAAAAACTACGAATTATGACTTTCTTGTGTATTAATCTCAATTGGAGTTGATAAAGACGAGTGGAGAATTTGATCATCATAATGAAGAAACGTGAAGAGAAGTATCTTGTAGTCTAAGAATTTACAGCTAATGTATCCCTTCATGTCAGATCGAACATTAATAAGGTAATTCTTCTTTGAGTTCATCACTGAATGGTCATTGTTTTGCTAAATATACTCTAAGCATCGCTCAAAATAGAGTCGATTAAATTATTTTAATTTCTCACTATCTTCTAAGTTCTTTCCTTCGAGAAGAATGAACTTATGCATATTCTTAAGGTAGCTATTTTAGAACAAAGCAGAATAGTCTAAGAAGTTCTCCTTCGTGACATCAAATTTAGAGTATTCATCCTTTAAGATCTATTAGAAATATCTTTAAAGCAAATTGAATTTCTTTATCAGAATAAAATTACCTATTCGAGATGCTTTTTATAACTTGAAATGTCCTTCATGCCTTCAGTGTCATCTCTAAGCATAGATAGGCCCATATTGAGAAAAGCAATTTACGGGCTTTTCAGTGAGTCTAACACGATTTGAACGAAAGTATCGTGATTATGCGAATCCTTTTTCTTTGCAATAGCGTGTCTGTGCATGAAGTGTACAGTGTAGAGTCTTTTCATAATTTTTTCTTCTTGCTAGTAAATATGAGACACATATTCGTTTAGCAGCTTCTATACTGTCACATTTCCTTAGCCTGGAACCAATACAAGATCAAGAGCGTTCTCGCAAATAATCTTTACCTAATTCAAGAAAAACAACAATAAAATAAATTTATCTGTTAAACCTTGAAACAAACCTTTAATTTACTTCGATTAATCGTTTCTTGAGAGTGATGAAGTGAGCGATGATAATCCGCTTGATTTTGTTTGGATTCTCAAAACGTTAGAACTAGAATTCAGTCAGGAACATTGTCTGCTCTAATCCTCTGGTCTTCAATTAAATAAGCTTGAATTATCCATTCTTTCGAAGACTCTTCAGCACATTCGTGAAATTTGTCAGATTGTGGACTGTCTCCGACATCCATGACCATTTTCTTGTCACATTCTTTGCTTCCAAGAATGAAGAGACTTTCATTTCTATTGGATTACAAAATCACAACATAAATAAATAATTGTTCATTCCAAAATAAAAGTTATTTTTGAATTCCTACAGTTGATGGTAAACAGAGTGTTGATGGAGTTCGAAATGACTGCGACGTCATCAGTTTTAAAATTGTAAAGATGAATCGATTTTTTAATATCCTTGACAAGCTATTTCTACTGCACTTTAGGGAAATTCATGAAGGCTAGTTTAACTTCCGTAATATAATACGACTTAACATTAACTCTAATGAATGCTAAGCTTTTGATGGGTTGAATCCCCTTGGATATGCTGTTTGAGCTTGCTCTCGTGCTTTAGAAGATATTATTGAATGAAGATGCAATGTTATCACTTATTGAATCAGTTTTAAGTTTACCATATTCCATCATATTCTCATCGACACTCATACCCTTCTGAGCTCCAAAGAAAAGGCTTTAAGGCTTATCTAGTAGTGTTAGATTCGAATGAGAATTCTAATGGATCAGCTAGACTTTATCTTTAGTATGTTCTTCAACAAGATGGAGAAGATCCTTGTTAACTTTAAAGAAGAACGTATACTTTGTGATCTTCTAGTCAGCAATGAAGCCTACTCTTTCAAGCATAGTCTGATAAAATTAGCTCTACGAACGAGACTGTATTTCATTCCCAAGTTTCTCTTTTGGTATCTGCAAGAAAGTCAGAGTCTTAACCTAATTCCAAGATACAAAAAGGATTAACACATTTCTCCTAAGATGATTGTAATATCGTTACTTTATAGTACTTCTCCCATAGATTGACTCTATCCTAATCGTTCATAGCTTTGAGATGTCTTTTGTTGTTTCGTTCAAACGCGAAATAAACCAGAGCATGAGCATTAAACGTTATTTAATCTTCTCTTTCTAACGTGTTGCATATTGCTTGCACTGAATCCGATGAATCAGAGTATTCCTTACGGCTTTTGACTTTGACATCAGGTATATCTTTAAAAATGAACACTTTGAAACGATTCCCGACTTATCGTATCAAGTAGTACAGCTTTTACTGCATATTCACTATGTACTCGTAACAGACTGTGATAATTACAACATAACAAATGTGTTAGCATAGTTGAAATTATAATAAACGAAGTAGTTACCTTCAAACTTGTCTTAGTATTAGAGTCTGACTCTTTACCACCCTTCGAGATGTCTCATTTTGATAATGAGAGATATTCTTTCTCGATCGAACACGAGGGAAATATGTGGTTCTAAGAAATACAGTGAGCACAGCACAATGATCTTTTTGAATTTAAGACCATATTTATCATTAGATTCATCTACGTAGCGTATGCAGAGATCATTCTCATGGTCTTCAGGTTAGCGAAGAGAAAATGAATGTCTGAACTCACTTAAGGAATACCTTATCGTCCAAGTCATGAGCATTGCCGTAATCGCTTTGGAGAATACATCAGGTGTTGATTTGCAGCAAGCAAAGTAAGCATATTGATTCTTAGTTTTGTTAGAATTGAGTTCATCGTGGACTGTCAGAAAGTGAAATTCTCCGTTCATTTTAGCTGCTACAAGACGCACCCTTCAAAGATAAAACGAATAAGCTAATAGTTACCAATAATTATGTAAAATGTTCATTTACATATCATCATCAAAAATGAATCCATATTGATTATCTTTATTGAATTAGCTCCTTCCAGTCAGTAGAATATGACAAGAAAACCCTAGCGTCTTAACTGTCCTGCTGATAGTATTGAAGAACTTATCATCTTCAGCTTCAAGTGATATTCCATCACTGATCACAATGAATTTAGTGAAACTCTGCTTTTCTCCATGAATCACTAAGTTTTACTAAGCCTTGTTGATCGCTTAGACAATCCCAATCGAATAATTCTTCTCCGTTGCTGTTAGCTAGTCGCTGCCTGCAGACAATCTTGCTAGAGATATCCCACTGCCTTTTAGCGATCTTGTAGGAGAAAATGAAGGACTAGCTTATCTACTTGTCTTTCGCTGAGTCTATTTGACTGACATCTTGTTCGCTATTTCAATAATCGCTTTGGTGATTTGCTTCTTGATCTCATCCATGTTTTCTTAGGAGAGAACCACATAGTTCACTACCAACTGTCACAATGTTAATCAGAATAATTAAGAAACTAGTCAGAAAACTCACATATCTCGCATAAATCTAATTATTTATTTCGCTTACTTCAATTTCTTTGTTGGTCATGCCGAACAGATAGACAGTTAGTCGACTCCTTTATTTATACTCAATCGGACATTACCTATGGAGATTAAGGAGGTTTTCATTGTCTTTACTCTTTATAGGTCCACAAGCTCTTTCCAAATTGTCTTTTGTTCTAATGTGAATTGCTTCTAATATTTGCTAGTTTAAAATATCATTTTATCAACACATAACAGGTAGGTATACACTTTCTAATTACATCGAGCAGTGACTTGTATATGATCTCAAGATTCTGAATGTTGAGGGAGTTAGTCATGAAATCATACTTAAACATCGATTGAGAGACATCCAGCAACAACACAAGGTGATTTTTCTTGCAATGGATATTCAATTCGAATTCTTTTAGTCGTAGATCTTTAGATTAGACTTCATTTATGGTATATTGCTATTGTTCTTTATCCAAAACAGTTATCCTATCTCTAATGCTACTCCACTCTATCACTTCTTTATCTTGAAATGCATTCTAAAAGAATATAATCAGCACATATTAACATAGAATCAATAATGAACCTAAATCGTGTGTAGACTAGATTTCTAGAAGAAAGTATCCATGTTAAAGAGATCTTCATTGGTAACTTGATCTGTTAGCTCTAGAAATGTCTCGACTTGAATCTTTGAAGCAGACATGATCGTTGCCGCAAATGACTTGGAGCGCTAGATTGTGTTAAAGTGTTTGGCGATTTAATTAACAAGAGTTCAAATTTAATAATTGCACAATGAATTCATTTTGTTAATATCTCAATCAAAATATTAGAGTAGCATGAAGTAAATTCGTGGTATTATTCTGCTTTTATTGAATGACTGCGCACTTTCCTTTAACTAGATAATCTTCTATTATCTTATTTTTATTTATAATTAATATTTTATTATGTAAGCGTACAATAAATGAAATGATTAGATTGAAAAGTAAGAGTTCAATACATTTGAAACCTTTAACATCCTAAATTCTTCCCTATCACTGAGTCAATTAAGTTTATTGTATTATCTTTATTTTCACAAGCATATCTACTACTATGTACCTTCTTCTCTATTTTGTTTAAAGAATAGTTGTATTAATTGTAATAGTCTGGTAGTACTTTATTGGCAAGACAAATAAGTCTAGTTGAGTATAAAATGAGGGCTCTCTCTTTCTTTTTGTTAATAGCATTGCTCTTTTAATTCAATAAAAGGGAATAATTTAATTATTTTCTCAATTAGTGTTTAAAGGAAAGGGTATTGAACTGAAAAGATCTTAATCAAAACTAGAAAGAAAGTCCATAAACTTTGAGAAACATAGCAAAAGACAGATTAGGCAAGATATGATTGGCTTAAAGACGAGCAAGCAAAGGTTTAACTTGTTTTATCTCGATGAAAATGAACTTTATACAGAAGATTTCAGTGGATTCTGCTGTTTTAAGAGCTTCTCAACAGAAGAAGATATGTAAACAAGAGAGAGAATGCAACTTTCATTTGTAATTCTGATAAATTGAATTGAACATGAAAAATACACTTATTTATGCATATTACGCAGGAAAGAGAGAGGCAAATTTCACATTTGCTCTAGAAGCCTCATTTTCGAGTCAGACAACCCAGAGACGCCTTTGATGAAGTTCAACTACCGCTATATGAAGAATAAACCTTAACTTTCATCAGGAAAAGGAGGTAAATCAGAAGGCAACTCTCTTGGATCAAATAAGGAGGAACAATCAGTAGAAATAACTATTGAAAAAGTTATTGAAATAGATACAAATGGTCCTCCTTCTCCATATGTGCACAACGATTTCGAAAATGAGCCTTACTTTACTGCCTAAATCATTCCAATTTACGACAATGTGCAGCGAGTATAGTAGTGGCTTGAAGTTCTCTTTACAAAATAGAAGAACTCTTACTTCTCTGGCAATCCAGAAGAGCAGATTTATCAGGTGAAAATATTTTAGAAAAGAATTACAAACTAATTTCTTATTTGGCTGAATGCAGTTGGTAATGGAGCGGAACAATAAAAAGAAATTCAACATGAGTCTGACGGAGAGTGTCAGTGAAAAGCCACTTTTAAATAGTTAGCTGCTATGTAGATAGATATTACCACTCAATTCAATTTATGGAATACTTTATGCGACATAAGTTAACTTATATTTTTAGCCAATACACTCAGTATCAACTAAGCCAGTCAAAATCATTCCGATCAATAGCATTCGTCGTATTTACTAGAGGCGCTTTGAGCTTAAGAATATTGGCTTGGAGATGATGGTTGCGGGTAAGAATAAATCTTATTACTTCGCATTTGAAGACAACGCAAAGAGAGATCAACTGTACTCAGCTCTCTTGAATAGAGTATCTTCTGAGTGTATTTCTGAACTCTCTCTCGAAAAAGTAACCTTCATGTGGTAGAATAATTAAATCTCTAACTTTGAGTATCTCATGCATCTCAATCATGCAGGTAATAAGCATTATGCTTTCATTTTTTAGTCTTATTTAATGTTTAAAAGGTAACAGATCATTTGCTGATCTTTCGTAATATCCTGTGTTTCCGTGGGTTATCTCGAATTATGATTCATAAGATATTGACATTTCCGATCCTAATAATTACAGAGATCTATCTAAGCCGATGGGTGCATTAAATCCTAAACGTCTTAAAGATTTCAAAGAAAGGTAAAAATAAACGATTTCTAATCAAATAATACTGAATTCCACTTTGCATTTTGAAGATATTTAGACATGCCCTCTCCTAAATTTTTGTATGGGACTCATTACTCTACTCCTGGCTATGTCATCGGCTATCTTGTTAGGAAAAAACCAGAATATATGTTGAAGTTACAGAGTGGAAAATTCGATAAACCTGACAGATTATTTAAGAGCATTAAAGGAGACTGGAAAGTAAGTTCTCTTAACTATTTTTGAGATTAATTTCTTCTTCCTTTGCAAGAATGTTATGGAAAACCCAACGAGTGTCAAAGAACTCATTCCTGAATACTTTGGCGAAGACGACTCATTCTTAAGAAATGACCTCAATCTAAAATTTGGGATCCGATAAAATGGAAAAAAGGTGGATTCAATTAAGCTTCCAAAGTGGGCGAAAGGAGATTCTAAAATGTTCCTCCGCATGAACAGAGAAGCCTTAGAAAGTGAAATAGTTTCTGCAAATCTTCACAACTGGATTGATCTCATTTTTGGATACAAATAAAGAGGAATTCATTCTATCGAAGCTGATAATGGTAAAACCTCTTTTAAAGACTCTTTTAATTCAATGTTAAATATTTATTTCTATTTCTAATAGTGTTTCATCCATTGACATATGAGGGACATGTTGATTTAGATACAATAAACGATCCAATAGAGAGATAAGCTTTAAGATGTCAAATCAATGAATTTGGGTAATGTCCTAAGCAATTATTCAAAATACCTCACACTCCTAGAAGAGCTACTGCATCTTCCCCACTTCAAGGACTATCTCTTGGAAGTGAATTTTCAAAAGGAAATATGGTTAACCCATAGAAGGCATCTCAACAAACTTCTTAAGAAAACAATCCTGAGTTTGAGAAGTAAGAAGTCAATCAAAAGGAAAGTTTTGGATACAATAAGGTAAGAATAAATGGGCTTAGAAAAATTAATGAATTTTATTTAGAAAACTAATTTTGAAACTTTTAACAGAAAATGATGGGCGACAGCTATGGGCCTGCCAGTGGTGCAGGTTAAAACTACTTATGGGAAGTTCTAGATGAAGTAAAAAAAGAACTTTAAGTCGAAGTTATTAGCAAAGCACATAAAAAGGGAGTGACTTAAATCCTTAAGCTTTAGAGAAAACAAACACAGATAATTAGTATCGGAGAGGATGGTTTCTTAAAGGTCAGTGATCTTGGCAGTAAAAGTGTGATCAAAAGTTTCAAAATCTGCGACTTGAACCTGAGCAGCATGGTTGCAATTAAGGAAGATGAAATATTTGTGATCGGGGGTTGGGACAATAAGCTGTATGTTTTCAACTTGAACTATGGCTCAAAAGTTAAAATCCTTTCTGCTCATAACGAATCCGTGAGTAGTCTGTGCTTCTTTCCAACTTCATCGATTCTTTTCTCGGCCTCTTGGGACTGCACTGTGAAGTCTTTCCTTTGTGAGGATGGCTAGCTTGATGAAGATTCTGAAGAAGTATTTTGGGATCATGATTCATAGATCACATATATTTAAGGAAATGCTGAGCAGACACTTCTTGGAATCGGTGATGTTGATGGTAAGTATCATGAGTATTAAGACAGCTTAATTAATCAATTTCTTCTTTTTAGGAAACGTTAATGTTGTGGAAGTTGACGGGAAAGCGATGAAATTTGGATTTTGTATTAATGATGAAAAAATAGTCAAGATTTAATTCACTAAGAATCATTTGTTGGCTGCAGGAGAGCACACCATCAAGCACTTTGAACTTAATGGTAAACTTGTTAATAGAAAAGACTACTTTGTTTTACAAGCTTTGAACTTTTCAGGTACTGAGTTAAGTGAGTTCATAGTGGAGAATGTAAATGGAACTATTACTGACTTTGATATTGATGGGCGCAATCTCATAGCTAGTAAACAGAATTTTTTAAATTTTTAACTAAATCTTATTTGCGGTTTGAAAAGTAACAAGCAAAGGACATGTCGCAATATTTGACTTACTTTCGGAAAAGAAAATCGGGTATTTCTTTAACGATTTCAACGAAGGAGAACCACAAATATCAGAAGATCAATAATTTCAATGCCTGTCAACATTCAAAGATGACTTTAACAATATTACAGCTCTTTTTGGATCAGCAAATGGATCAATCAACATCATATCTAAGACTTGAATACTTTTCTGTTAACAATAATTAATGGTTTAAGTATTGTGAGATTTATTTTCAATCTGTTTTTTTTGGTCAATTTTCTAAATAAATGTTATTGATACAAATCTTAATGAAAAATAATACTGATGTGACTGACTAGTCTCTTTGGTTTCTAGATCTTTTATGAATAATTATATTCCCTAATTTCAGTTAGTGAATTGCTTTAAATTTTCATGTTTATTTTTTAATACATATTTTATCAGCAACCTTCATATTAACGCTACAGAAAAAAAATGTTTGTAGATTTTAATGAAAAAGATTATTTAATCTATGAGTATTAATTCAGGATATGCCTAATTGCTATCTCTATTTTAGTATCGTAATATCTATTGTTTTAAATCTCTATCTTCCTGCAAAGAACAATAGAAAGGATAAGAAGTTAATCAAAAACAAAATAACAGAATCTCTGCTCAAGACATCTTTTAAAAATATTTAAAAGATAGATAAATTCTATTGAATAGAATGTTCAAAACTTGTTTAGAATGACACTAGCTTTCAAGATGAAAAAACGAATAACTCTTTTTGTTGTGAATTTTTAATCGTATTTATTACTATTGCATGCTGATATTTGCTCATATTAATCCAAAAATATCCCAACATTACAAGAGTTTTATATTATTCTGTTGAAATAATTAAAACATTGATAACTTTAAAACAAAAATGGGATGCCTAGAGAGTAAATAAAGAGAACCAGACTAACCTCTGCCAAACCCTCGAATCGAGAAGAAAGACAGAATAGAACTACTAAGATCAGCTTCTAACTCTTGTCTTCCTGGTCTAGATGCTGAATATGAATCCATTTCAATAAGAAAACTAACATTTGAGTATGGTTTGTTTTGTATCAATTTGTAAGACATTACCATTTATTCCAGTGAGTTATTTTAGCAAAGCTAAGATGGGAAAAGTGAAAAGGTCACGAAGGGCTTAGAGCAGCTGGGATAATTTAGAGATTCACTTCGAGCCAGTGATTCTCGCTTTCACAGTGCATATCTCTATCGATTTCTTCGAGCAAGAAATTTCGACATCAAAAAAGCTTCTTAGATGTTCTAAAATCACTTGCACTGGCGCAGTCTGCATAACATAGACAACATCCTCTAGGTTATTCAACATTACCTTGCATTCTGTTAAAATAACATTTCCCAAATATGTATATTTTCGATTGTTTAGGATTTTACTTTCTGGGAATCAAATGAAGTTTAGCAAATCTACCCTCATGGCTATCATAAAACAGATAAAGATGTAAGAATTCACATCAATGATTATTATTCTATGCTGAATCATATATTGAATAGGGAAGGCCAGTTTACTATGAGATATTAAGTGGAGTGAGCTTTGATAAGTTATACAAAATAACAACTTAAGAAAGGATGAAATAGCACTACTATTAGATCTATGAGCAACTAATAAACACTGTTCTTCCAGGAGCCTCGCAGGAAAGAAATTAATTCATAAGCTAAACTATCACTATTATTGACGCAAAGAACGTCTAACTTAAACTGACGGAGGCTAAATCATTCTTTTAGCTTGTCAATAGTTTCTCACAAGACAACTACCCTGACATCATGGGAAAGTAAATTAAATCAATTAATTGCTCTTTTTTGCTGAATTTATATGATTTGTCAATAATAGGCTTTATGTAGTGAACAGTCCATTCTTGGCTTAAGCATTCTGGAAAATAATCTCGATTGTTCTGAATGACACTATTCGAAATAAGATTAAATTCTTAGGAAAAGATTACAAAGAAGCACTCCTTCAATAAGTTAACAAATATTTTTAAAGATTATTTTGAGCTTCTAATTAAGAGTTTTAGATTGACTAGCAAAATCTACCTGATTTCTTGGGAGGTGAGTCCAATACACAGACTGGAATGCTATTGAGGAATAACATAGGACCATGGAATAACTTCGGACAGATTGGGTAAATATTGTATTTACATTTTTTTAATTGCTTAACGATCTACAAAATGAAGGTTATTTCCTCATGATGATGAATAGCGCATTTAGTAAGTCAGTCAGTCTGAAAAAGAGCTTCTAAACCAATAAATTGCTGAATTTTGGAGCAAAAAGCAGGAAATCAAAGAAAAAGCTAAAGATCAGAACTTTGCAAAGACAAGGGCTTCTTCTGTTAAAGCCGAAAGTGCACTCATTGAATCAGCAAAAGTTCTTTAAAATAACTAAAATGCTCTGAACACTCCGAAAACACCTTCTTCTTCTTGATTAACAGAATAAAGGAATATCCCTATATAACATATTTATAGGCTAATATTTTGAAATCCTGAATAATGCATCTTACATTGGAAGCATCAGAAGAATATTTTATTTCATATGTTAAGCCAAATTATCAAATCAAATCAACATTCAAAGCCCAGAAAGTGCAATTTTAATGGGAAATCAAGAATATAAAAATAAATCTGCAAAACAAATAAAAGCATATCAAAGAGAGAAAAACAACATTTCAGATGGCTACCTAAAACATTCTGTTTATCAAGCATGAGCAGTTCCTCAAACTCATGGAGGGTACCATTTCAGACTAACTTGAATTGGTCTAATGAATTTGTCTTTTTTAGAGAGAATATCAGCTGAAGGCATGGATGTCAATGTGCTCAGAATCATGCATGACTATCTTGCTCAAAAGCGCAAAACACCCTGGACAATCAATCACGAGAAAATCTTCGTAATTAAATGCTAGCTTTATATCGGATTATTGTTACCTTTGAATATTTGTGTTTTAGTTCCTTTACGTGAACGTATGCGTTGCCGTTGATGAAACAGAGTCAATAAAGGAAACTCTCACTTAGTACAAATTCTTGACTTAGGTTGCCTATTCAAGCTCTTTGGAGAGCGTGCTGATTCATATCCGCTCGAGTCTGGAAGGTTTATTCAAAGACAAGATATCCGCTTTTAAGATTGAAGAAGTAACATTTTAACAATCTATCCTATTTTATTTATTATTTTGATCCATTTTACTTACATATTTCTATTTGATTCATCTATTAAAAGGTGACGAATTGTGGAGACATTGAATCTGAAGAAGTTGAATAAGATCTGCTCACTGGCTATCTTTCTATCGATGCTAAAAAGAAGGAAATCGAGATTAAGAAGATCTTCAGACAACTTATGGAAGGCTATAGAATTGTCATTGACATTGCTAGAGTTCACAAAAAACTCGAGGAAGTTAATGCCTAGACAGTCGAAAAGGTGCTCGAACTTTGCCTCAAATACAACAGAAAGAAAGAACTCAAGCGCTTCCTTGACGTCTAGCATTTGTTCTTGGATCGCTTGCAATAGAGAGAAGTCGATTTCCAGAAGAATCCTAACCACATTAACTTATTCAACAGCGAAACCCGTGATTACTTGATTAAAGTTAGACTAGATTGTGTTGACTATGCCTTGAGAATGGGCTTCTATCAGTAAGCTTTTGCACAGTTAGAGGACGTGAGTATCTTGCTTAATCTGCGTAAAGTGACTGCTCCTATCAAGTAGAGGATGCTTTCTTCTTACTACCTCTATCTTAGTAAAGTGTTCTGGAATTCTAAATACTACAACTACCATAGTTTCTTCCTGTATCATCATCTTCTTGTGTACCGAACCAATCCAAATGCATCTCAAGCTGAAGTGCAAGCCATCACTGATGAACTTCTGCTAGGAATTCTCTCAGTTCCTCAAAACGCTCTAGAAAACACCTAGTACGAAGAGTAAAGGACAAAGATTGCTATGCTTTAGAAAAACAGCAATAAGCACATTCCTAAAAAAGAAGAGATCGTCAATATGGTCTTACGTATGAACCTTAACGAGATTGCTTCAGAGCCTGTTAATGCTCTCTTTACTCTCGCTCTCAACGAAATTAACATCTTCTCAGTTGCCAAAAAGGTTGAACCCATTTTCAAGTTCCTTAATGAAAACCCTTCTTATGCTCGCCATATCAGACCTATCGAAGAGAACCTCATAAACAGAGTGTTAATTAGTGTCTCCAAGGTGTACAAGACTCTAAAGATTGATAACCTCTACAAGTTCCTGAGCTTTTCTGTTTCTTAGACTGTTGATACTTGCCTTTCATCTGCAAGTTCTTCTAACTAACTCAGTTGCCGCATTGACTAATAAAAGCGTGTGATCATATTCAATCCAACTAAGGCTAAAAACGACTACGTCAACGCTTCTGCAAGCATTGCCTCTCTTGCTCAAGCTGCCAAATTGATCTCTGAATCTCTCACTCTCGATGAAAGTGATAGTACTAAACAAACTGCAAGAGTCGCAAGTGCTCAACAGTTCCTTAAGGACTCCAAAGAAGTTCTTAAAGTTCGTTCTGATGAGATTCTTCGTTACCTGATCTTGAAAGAGAAATCTACTAATCAAGAAAAGGGAAAGAGAGAGCATGAAGACAAAGTCTATGAAGAAAAGGAAAGAATCAGAAAGGTCGATGAATACAACAGAAAATTAGAAGAAAAGAGACTACGTGAAGCTGTTGATGCTCAGTAGCTCAAATAAAAAATGGAAATCAGAGCTGAAATCATCAAGATCAAAGGTAATTAGACCGCCAAGATTGAGGGAATTAAGATCGAAAACATGACAGAAGAAGATCTACGTCCTATTGAGCTCGAGACTATGTTTGAACTGAAGAAAAACATCCAAGAAGCACTAAAAGAACAGCAAGAAAACAAATACAAGAAAGCATTCACAAAGATCGATTACACCGAGAGAGAAACAAGAAAGATCGAGCAAGAAAAGATCAAAGTGATAATTGAGAAAAGCAATGTAAAACTAGAAGATCACGTAGAGAAGGCCTAGACACTGTTCTAAGAAGAACTTGCAAAGAAAAAAGTTCTTTCTGCAGCAAAAGAATTCAAGGTAATATCCATTTGTTTTATTTGGCAAAATATTCTAATTTTGGTAAAAAAAAGGATAACTTCTTCAAAAGTCTGCTGGAAGAGAGAAAGTAAGAATATCAGAATCAACTCAAGGAATTCAAATTCTAGATTGAAAAGGAATTCAAAGACGCCATTCTAGAATAAGCCTACCAGAACTACAAGGAAGACAAAGTTAAAAAGGTAAAATTATTTTTATTTGTTAGAATCTTTGGAAATAATTAACTTAAAATGTCAGGAAGAAGAGGAGAAACTGTAGAAAGAGCTTCAACAACAGTAGCTTTTGGAAAAGATACGAAATCAAACTAACGAATAATAGCAAGAAGAGTCAGGCTGGAGAATTGTTAGAGAAAATGATCAAGCTCCTCCTACCTTTGACGATTTCTGTAAGAAATTATCAATTATTACAAAAATAATTATAAAACCTTTTTTAGATTCAGACAAGACAAAGGCTCCTGCCGATGACGCCCCATGGAGAAGTGGAGAAATTGTCAAGAGTGAACCATCGAATACTCGTGGTTTTAATTCTGGTTTTGCTGCTGGCGAGTCAGAAAAGATGACTAGAAACACTAATAATCTCGCTGCTGTTAGAGAAGTTGAAACAGACAACGCTTGGCGCACAACTGTTGTCAAACCAGCTATTGTAAAACCTGCTGAAAACGCTCCTTTTAAATTCTCGAACACTAAAAAATTCGGAGATCAACCAAGTAATCCTCCCTTCGGATAATCTGCCGTTGGTAATCCTAACGATGTTATCAAGAGAAACATTGGAGGAGCACCCTAATTCTCTAATCAATCCAGACCTTAAATGTTTTCTAGCAATAAACCAGCCGCATCAAATCCTAGTTCTACTCCTGGAAACCCAAACAACAGCACAACCCCTTACTCAACAAATCGGTTCCTCAATAGCAAACCTCCTGGAGAAGGCTACAAAGGAAATAACAACACCAACAACAGCTCCTCAAACAATACTGGTTCTTGGAGAAAGAATTGATGAATAGTTCTTATGCAATATTCCTAATTGCATGTTTAAAGCTGAATGCTTGTTTTATGATCTTGAATAAACAACAATTATTTAAAATTTGGTGCTTTACTTTTCTTTTACAATTCGATTTTCCTTTCTTTTTTTATTATCCTTATTTCAAATATTTAATATCAACTAATAGCTTGAAAACCTGCAAAATTAAGAATGGTTGTCTATTTAAATTGAAAGCATAAAAATATAAATATGTTCCAAATACTAAATATGAATCTCCTTCTTCTGTGAATTTAGTTTTATTTCAAATATTTTAAAGAGCGCACTTGTGCACTTATCAAATTCGGCAACTTTTTGAATTATTGGGCAATTTCTAAATAGCTGAGGAAAAAAAAAAGTAACAACATAAGAAATAAAAGTGCGGGAAAAACACAAAGACACACACTCTCTTACTAAGTATTAATCCATATAAAGCAAACAAACCATAGCAATGTACATCAAGGAGATTATTCTTGAGGGCTTCAAGAGTTATGCTACAAGAACAGTCATCAAAGGATTTGATACTCAATTCAACGCAATAACAGGTTTTAATGGATCTGGTAAATCAAACATCCTTGATGCCATCCTTTTTGTACTTGGCCTCAATAAAGACTGGGAGCTGGTAAGAATATGCAATTATGCGAAAAACAAATAACTAAATTGGTTTGTTATTTAAAGTTGAGAGTCAAAAAAGTACAAGAACTTGTCTACAAGCAAGGCCA
>Ga0302271_10000320_pt1 | contig 45904 bp, 25 predicted proteins | sample III_Bog_N1_1_FD_198767 | JGI IMG/M metagenome (GOLD analysis project Ga0302271, IMG submission 198767) | Peat permafrost microbial communities from Stordalen Mire near Abisko, Sweden - III_Bog_N1_1 | ecosystem: Environmental > Terrestrial > Soil > Wetlands > Peat | place: Sweden: Abisko...
GTTGTATTGCAGTGAGAAAAAACAACTCGGAGAAGCTCCTAGCTTAGCTAACTCAGCGATTTTCAAAAATCATTCTTATCTAACGAATTCTGCTATCTCAAATGTAGTAGATTCCCTTGACAATAACTTCCCTTCGAGTCTTAGGACTACACCTTTTTATGCGTTATTCTCTCTTGGCTCGACATTCCTTCTGTTGAAAGGATTCATGGGGAACTAATTCACACAAAAACATTTAATGATCTCTTCGCCATTTCTTGCGCTTAGTATCTTTGGATTCCTTCAAGGCAAACACCTTGTCACTAAAATATCCTGCGGTTGCTTGATTGGGATAATAACTTCGGTGCTCTTTAAATTCTCGAGGATACAATCAGCCAGCAGCTGAAGGAGGAAATGGATTGATCTTTTTTGTTGTTGAAATAATGTCTTATCAAATACATATCTAAAAATGTAATTTTTCTTTATTTTTTTTTTCGGGAATATTCTATTTGAATGGTATTTCGGAAAATTGCCATTTTAGAACAACTAATTACATAAAATGAACATAAATTAGCTAATCCCATTTCAATTGCTGTTATTTACATGTTGTTATTTTATCAAAACACTTTTAAAGAAATGTCTTTGTAAAAAAAAAATCAAATTATCTTTCAAAGCTTCTTAAACCAAATCGTTACTTTATTAACAAATTATCATCTATGATTTGAGTTAAGATTGAATACAAATAATGATATTTAGAATCAATTATGTATTTTTAGAAGGATTATTATTGTTTAAGCATTTAAGAGGATAATGCACTTCTTTTCCTCCCAGAATACAAATCGAAATTTCTTGAAGAAACAGTGTGGTTTTATGAGATTTTCAGATTTATTGAAGAGGAATAAAAAATCTCATTGACTTTTTTCTTATTTTTTATCATATTTTTAATGAAATAAGTATTTTTTTCTTAGTGAGTGAGGAATTTTAATAAACTAGCATCTAAGCGACCTTATTTCTTGAACCTTTGTTCTTCTGATGCATCATCTCTGGCTACTTTCGCACAACTTAAAAAAATGATTAGAAAGTTATTTTAGAATATTTGAGAAACAAATATAATCAGTATCCTAAATGACACTGAAACTGTTAGGACCTCTAATAATCTCTGCATGCTCAGAAAAATTATTAAATTTTATAAGAAATATCTGATATCTTAAGACTCAACAAATATTCTAAATATTAAAATGTTTCTTTCTAGTAATTAAAGACTTGTTAGTTTTATTTTTTTTTCATCCTACTAAATGATGATAGTTTTAACCGCCTATTGCTAGAGGATCTTATGTTATTAAGTCCATCTTGAAGGAAGAACTTCAATGATTAGGTCTGATTTTTGTAATTTTGTTATTTTCATTAAGATCTCTAATTTTCTTAGATGAAGCTTCTTTTGATTGCGACAAAATCTCAGAGAAGGAGTTAATCAATACGCTTCATTTTGATATTAGCTGGAACACTCTAAATTCTTATATTTAATAACTCCTCTCCTTCTCCCAAAGCTTCTCAGTTCTTCTTTCATTCTAATTTGTTTCTTTTTCTCATACCTTTTTTTCAAGAGAATAAGGAGACTATCATTACAAAGATATAAAGTGATATCATGTAATTTTATGGTTTTTGAATCTGTAGAGATAACAAAAAGGCCATTTTGTGTGTGTGTGGGAAAAAAGAGGGGGAAGGGGGAGGGGGGAGGGGGGGGGGGAGTATTACTTACAGAGAGATTAATAAGCTTTAAACATACTAATTGAGTCTAATTTATTTCACTATCATGATCTGTTTCTCCCTCATAAAAGACGACATCTTTAATCAACTGCATCATCAAATATTATTAGTATGTTAGGACCATATCTCTTGATAATTTTCAGTGAATTAAATAATTGTTGAAATGCATAAATTGTATTGATTTCATTCATTGTATTCTCTAGCATTTTATTATAACTAAATACTAAATCACTCAACAATAAAACAAATAATAAGAACTTTTATTATGTTTTATCAACCAAAGCGATTTGAAAAGACTGGATTATAGTGAGCTAAGTGATTGATCACTGTGCAAGTAACGAACAAACTATTTTTATCAACGATCATTGGCGAATATTCAAAAAAATCGATATTTATTTTCTATTTATTCACGTTATTAAACAGATTTTACTACTTTATCTTCATATTAAACGCTTAAGCAATAGCGACTTTTGCTAATTCTGATGGCTCTTTATCCCCTTCCAAGAATTCTTTTTCAATAGTCCTTTTCCCCTCATCATCTAAATAAGCCGAATATGAAGGGTTATCTCTAATAATCTGAAACGCATCTAAGGAGAGGTTTCTTGCGATTAGAATGCAAGCAGAATCAAATAGGTCATCTTAAGTAATTTTTTACAATATTTCTGCAGCAATATCACGAGGAACTATTTTCTTATTGTCATCAGCACATTTTTCAATAAGTCCTCTGCAGATTGAAGAGAAACAATTCACTAAACTCTCGACACTTATTGAATCAAGCCTTATTGATTAGCTCGTGAGTTGTTTAAACGTTTTGAGATGCACTTTCTCGAATAGGAATGTATTGCATTGCTGTTTATTGTTGCTTGAGAATAGTAATGATAAGTAGATCACCATGATTGCTCTGTAAAATGAATCTTGATCTCTTCTAACATCATTAATGTTAGCGATATACACAGTTTCAGTATTTTCTTGCAGTTTCGTGAAAGCCCTAAGTAATTCTTAATTTTTATATTCTTTCTTGGAGAATTCTGTGAGTGACATTATCTACAGTTTTTTAGAATCAATTTGACTTTGCGTTGATTTTGTAGAAGAAATTTGATCTTTTTTGCTAATATTTATGTCATTTTGAATATGTATTTATGGATCTTTATCACCCATTTAACTTTCTTGATTTAGTTGTTAAGAGATTGAATCATTACCAGTTTCTATTTTTGTCTATTCTCCTTATGAGTTATTGACTTATTTCTTAGCGATTTAATCAAACAAACATTGGCTGATTTATGTTGAGATGTTTTCATTATTAATGTAATTCGCGCTTGCATTTGTACTCTATCTACTATTAAAACCTGAATTATTATTGAAGCTATTTTCAGACATTTAAAAAGGCTTGTTTTTTAAAGACTTCCAGAAAATTTTGGGAAAAACTTTCTTCTCATCAAGAGGTAATAATTCTTTCTGATGAGTCTGCGGAGTATTTTTCAGCGCATTTTAAGTTTTATTATGAAATTAAATCTACTAAGCGCTCGCAAGAGAAAGATTTTATGGAGTAAATCCAAAACGCTCAAACTAGTTGCTTTCATCTTAAACATTATATTATTCATATATTTTAACTTCATTTTTTTATATTGGCTGAGGATGTGGAGTCTAATTCATAGATTAATTAGGTCCATTATTATTATTATTATTTTCTAAAAAAGATTATTATTAATTTGTTTGCTCTTTTGCCTTCTTCGGAGATGGTTTACTCTGAACGATTGGTTACTAAACGCTAGGGAAATCTTGTTTCGGCTGGTTTGGATATCCTAATTAGCTTTGAAGTGCATTTTCACTGAATATCTTTGAATTCTAATTGTTATTTAGTTCATTCTGAGCTATGAGGAGTCTATGATAAAAATATAGATATGATCAAGCTTTAAGATTGAAAACAAAACATAAAAACTAACTCTTTCATCCGCTAACCTTTGAGCCATTATTTCGAAGGATGATTCTGTAAATATGAGATCTCCATAGTCGTGAGCTGCAAGAAAAAGAGTAAAACATCTCAATATTCATCACTTTTAATTACTTAACAAAAAATGACTCTGCACATACCTTTAATGAGGGCATCTTCAGCAGCGTATGGATTGACATATTCAGAAGTTTCTATTCGAATAAAAGACAAGAATAATTAGAAAAAGTTATCGAAATAGCTAAACAATTGAAATCACATTCATTGTTGCTAGATGGATTCCCTTGGTTATCTGCCATCTGTGGATAGTTGAGCGAATACAAAGAGAAATTCTAAAATCAATAAGCAATTCAATTTAATTTAGTGTTTTTTTTTACTCTTTTTTTTTTGCACTTCAGATCTTTTTTGTGAAAACTTTTTCAATCAAAAAGACCTATTTTTTCAAACATAATACTCATTGTTTTTAGCATAAATTCACATTTTTTTTGCATTTTGAATGTTGTTATTAATGTTCTACTTTTTTTTAATAATGCTGACTTTTCTTTATTGAGAATTTTACACAAAAAAGCTTTGATTGTCTCGCTAAATTGAGTTCCATTCAAAACTAGCTTGAACACTTAAGAGATTAAATCAAATACTTAATAAAAGGATTTTTGAAAAAATTTAGAATATTATTTTGAACATTTTTGCATTCAAAGATTGCTTCAAATAAAATAGGTTTATCTGAGAAATAAAGACATTCGAGATAACAAAAATATGGAGAAAAATATTTAGAAAAAGATAAAATTACTTCCAAAAGATGGGAGCAGAATATTGGAGAGAATACGATGAGTAGTTCCAAGACAGCGAAATAAAGTGTTAGCTTCATAGAGGAGGGAATAATGAATAATAACATTCCGAGTGCTAGTTTAATTTAATAAAATAAAACCAAAACCAAAACCCAAAGCAGAAATCGAAGAACATGGCAGAAGAAAGTGGACAAGCCACAGCGCTAACTAATGTGCTCCCAAAAAGTGTTGGAGTTGTTGACGAAGCAACTGAAAAAAGATTTGGTGAAGTCGACATTTCTACCATTAAGTTTCCCGATACTTGGGCATTTTGGGAATCGATGAAATAAGACAAATATGATAAAAATACTTAATCCGATAGCTTTATAGACAATAACTTCTCACTATTTGAGTTCAATGACATGGAAACACTAGCGAAAATATGGAGAACTAAAATTGGAAATGTCTCCTTCTTCTTTACCTTCGACAATCAATCAGCGAAGTCAGCAGAGAATTTAGACATTAATTGTCATTTCTTCTTTTTGTACTTAATTCATATAATTTGGCTATTGAAATAGATTCCAAGACCACAACAGACGATTCAGATAAAATGAAGCCATATGCTTTTTCAAAAAGGGTATCTAACCTGCATGGGAAGATCCTAAGAATTCTCATGGAGGTGAATTCTAAATTATGTTCGAAAGTATTGAGAATAAACAAGAAACTATTAATAAAATCTTCAGAGACACAATTGTGACAATTCTCTCAGAAGAATATCCATACCTTGCTGAGGTAATAGAAGAAAAAAACAGTTTTAAATTATCAAGAGATTTCTTAAAATGCTAAACTCTGCTGAATATATTAAATAAATAAACTTAGAAAATTATGTATATTTTATTTTTTAGACAAACGGATTGAGACTTGTCGATAAGCCAAGAGACTCTAGACCTAAAATTAGGTTAGAAATCTGGATGGACTTCAGTGATAACCGATCTGAAATTAACTCCAAAAAGATCAAGGACTTAAGATTACTTTTTTCACAAGTTATCGCTAAACACTATCCGAGTAATGTTGATATATTGTACAAGAATCACCAGCATTGATTTGATAACAATAATAACGAATCAAGCTATGAGGAATGGTATATTTTCCATAAAGATTTTGCTCGATGAAGGAGACAAAAATTAATGACAAATTTCTATTTTGTTTTTCAAATGTGTGATTTAAATCATTTCATATTAGTAGCTTTCTTATTGATATTTTTTATATTTTTTTATTTCATTCTGAAAGAATGAATCATTTTCAGGATAAGATTAAGATCATACAGGTTTTTGTGATGAATATTATTTTTTAGATTTTGAGAAAAATATGTAAAATTGTTAGAATAATATTTTTGTGTTTGAATATGTTAGCTCAAACCAATAATTTATCCTGTTTAAAAATAATAATTTAATGTAGACGCTGGTATGGAATAGGGTGATTTAAAGGGTTTGTTGGAGTTTGGGAGAAACAAAAACAAGTATACTTAATAAGATTTTGAAAATTTGAATTAAGTGATTAAGAAAAGCGATTAAATAATGATGTATGTGGGTTGGGTGTTGTTTTGAGGGTTAAAACAAAGAGTAAAACTCAAAATTTCATCTCATTTTTAGGTTAATTTTCTTTTGTTTTACTAAAATGTTAATAAAAATGTCTAAACAAACTGAAATGCAATTAAGGTAAAAAAATTCTATTATTATGACTTCAACATAGAGAACTAATCTATTAGAGATATTGTAGCTCAGTGATTAACACTAGGGAAGAGAGACAAAAGGAAAAAATAAGAGGAGGAGGAAAATCAATAAAGCAACATCTCTTTGTCTTAATTAATTTTCATTTAAAATTCAAGCACACACACACACACACTAATAAAAAATAAAATAAAATGAATCAGAATGTTGATAAAAGCGCTAAGGAAGGAGCTCAATATTTGAAATCAGACCAGTAAAGTAGTGGCACAGGAGGCAAAAATAGATAGTACAAGTAATAACCAGATGAAAACACTGTGCATTCGTAGTCTCAGCAAATAACTGGAGATGCATCTGGTAAAAACGAAAAGTACAAAAATACTGGAAACAACTATGGTTCAAATAATGGGAACTACAAAAGTAGTGGAAGCAGTGGAACTCATAGCTAGCAGTGGTCTCAAGGTTAATCGAATAGCCGAGGGTAGTATTCTGGAGGAGGGTTTAGAGATTAGAATCAGCAGTAGTTTACCTCGAATTCTAATAATAATAACAACAACAACAACAATTAAAAGATTAATAGTAACCCCGAGCCATTTAATAACGAAAGAAGCAACGGAGATAAGACTAACCCGTATCTTCAAGCGTCTTATCAGCAGTAGCAACAGCCATAGTAGCCTGAATATCAGTAGAACAAAGGGAATAATTTCTAGCAAAATGGAAAAACTAATAAATAATATGTCTACCAGAAGAAGCAACAAGACTAAGAAGCAGGCAGTAATACATAGAATCAGTACAACACCGGGTATAATAGACCTGCAAAAGACAATTATAATTCCTATTCGAATACTAACAATAGCGGTAATAATTTTAATAATTAAAACAATTTGAGTAGCAATAGCAATAATAGCATAAAATACGATAGCTTTAACAATAATAACGCAAGATATGAAAACAACAACAATGGTTATCAAGGATACAATCAGAACTATAAATAATAGCAAAGAAACACTAATAATAACAGCAACAACTATAATAATGGCAAACCATAGTACCAATAAGACAGACAGTAATATAAATCAAATCCTGGATAAAAATTCTACACTGAAAAACCACAAGATGGAGGAGTTTAATATGTTCCAGCGCCAAGTGCAATTTCGAAGGAAAATTCTTCAGGATCTTCAAGCTAACAAGATTCAACCCAATAAGAATAAACTAATGTGTTTTCAACTATTGTTCAAGGAGACAAAGCTTAAGATGAATAGTAAAATGATTAAAATAACCAAAATAAGCAGCATCATTAGGTAGAGACAAATGAACTCTAATCTGAATCTGAAAATTCAATCACTGCAGAAATTAAATAAGAAGAAACTAATTAAAATGATGATAATGTCTCTAACAAAGAAATACTGAACGTTGAGGTAAATATGCATGAGCAACATGAAGAGACTAAGGAATTAGCGGGAGAACCAGATTCCTCGAAACAAGGAGAAGTTTAAGAATCTAGTTAATTAGAGAATCATACCTCTGATATTGAACCACCGTAATAGCAGGAGATTGAATTGTAAAAACCCGAAAACGAAGAAACTGCATAATCGCAGTTACCTTCAAGTGAAAATCAAGAACTTGAAGATATCTTACGAAATGAGTAATAAATCTAGCAATAATTATAATAAGATCTAGAAGATTTAGAGTATGTGTAATTTGAGAGTGAGTGGACAGTTTGGGTGTGTTTCAGTTAAGAATATAACTCAAGTAGCCATCAAGATGAGAAGACGTTCTTGCAAAACAACTAACCTGTCATGGAATTCAACAATCTCAAGAAATTGGCATTGATCCTGCAAGATTCACGATTCAATAGTATCTCATAGTTCTTCGTCTTCAAATACTGCAAAAAGTACCCCCAAAAAAAACCTAAAAACTATTTAATAATTACTTGCTTTTTTTCATAAAACTAACTCACTATTTCGTTTGAAAAAGACTTCAATTTGAAACAAACTAAACTGCTATGAGAAGTGTAGAAGCAATCTCGTTCTTTAAGAGAGGCATCAAGCCTGCTTGGGAGGATGAAAAGAATGTCAGAGGAGGCGATTTATCTACGAAATTCTCTGGAGCATCATCGCAAGAAGTAGATGAAATCTATCATTATCTCCTCATGAATATTTTCTGTGAAGAGTTTCCTTTTAAATCGTAGGTATGCAATGCAAATAACGAAAAAATAATATTAAAAAAGTTAATCACATTTTGTATTTAAAAGATGAACGGATTCAGATTCGCTGATAAAGGTAACACAAAAAAGAGTGGAGTCAGATTGGAGCTGTGGTTCGATAAATTATCCGATAGCGAATTCGTATCCGTCAAAGAGCACTTCACTGAAATGATTAACGTCAAATGGACAAACCCAGTTCTTCTATGGAAGTCACATAAATGAACAAACAATTCGATGGATAATCTAATGAGTCAAATCGATCTAAAAAATCGCTAAAATCCTCATTAAAAGAGAGTTTTCCCTAATTTGTCGAACAATTCTCTCTTTTCTTTTTTCTTCATTAGATATCCAAACCCTTACGATAAATGTTGTTATCTCTCTTTTGATTCCATACACACGTGTTTTCGCTCAAATAACAAAAATCATTTCAATTCACATTAATCTGGACAAAACAATTCGCTATTATGAAAATTCATTTATTTTTGATTTATTTCCTGTGATCTTAGATACCTTTCCGCATGGATTCAATCCATTTTGCTGGTGCTCTTGCTGCTAAAAAGTTCACAATATATTTCGGTATTTATCCTTTCACATCACTTTATGTGATAATGCTAAGATGTGTGTTATTGGAGCCTTCTATTGGTCGAATGATATAAGCTGCAATATGAGATATCGCTCTGATCCATCCTTTTTTCTCGGGGAAGGAAGGATGATCAATACTGAAGAATATAATAGTTATGTCTCCTGGGAAAGGGTAATCTTTTCTGACAGCTCTTTTTTGAAGGAAATCTCGTTTTGTGACACCAAACCCTGGGTCAATGTAGAAATATATTATGTCTTGCATATGCCCAAGTGTCTCGATTACAGAGAATCCTAAGGTAACTTTATCCCATTTCGTTCGAAGCTACGCGTAGTAGATCTAATCGAAGATTTCTTGTTTTGTGCAATCTTGCACTTCAGCCTCAGCTCGTACCATTACACTAGGGTTATTTGGTATTTATCTTTTATAAATCTTTATTGTACCCTTTTCTATGACTTTTTCCCAGAACTTCTCTGGATTCTCTTGGTCTAATTCTTTAAGCCGAATGAATTTCCCTTCGATTTCTGGATCCAGTTAGCATATCGCATTTGTTTCTTTATTCTCACTGTCTGAGTTATTCTTCCTACTTCCAGCAGAGATATTTAAGACATTTATGGTAATGTGATCGACTTAAGTTTGATCGTCTTTTGAGTAGTAATTAATAGGAGAAAATTCTTGAATGTTTCCCTTAGGATAACTTTCCTAACTTTAAGAATTTGAATTGATTTTTTACTACCTTATTCTATCGACTTCAACATTTTCAGTTAATTTTGGAGCAACATCCACTTCTTTTAATATATCCATACACTATTCAATGCAAATATCATTAGTTTTTCCTTAGTCTTATTAGATTTTGATCTCAGCTAATTATGGTTCTACTTATTCTTTGAGTGAATTCTCCTGATTTCCATGATTCTTATTTTGTACAAGATTAACTGTTAATTCTTTGTTGAGCGATGATTATGATGGAACAAAAAGAGACCTTTTATCTTTAGAAGGGGAATTTTCATTATCTTAATCTGAGTTAACTAATGGATGCTTTACAACATTTTTTGAAGAAGTAACAGGAGTCTCCGAACTTAATACTGAATCACTGCTGTTCATTTTCAATAGTAAACCTGCGTGTTTCGCCCTCTTAAAACTGGCTTGCGAATCTTTTAGCTGAGAATCGCTGTTGTGCTTTGGGTATGAATGCTGCATATTTAACGATTAACTATCTGATTTTAGCTCCTCAATAGCTGCATTTATCTCTTCAACATTTATTACAATACAGCTTTTTCTTGGGGAGTTTGAGGTAATGTGTTTCTGAACGAATCCTTTGAAGATTTCTGATCTATCATGATTTTGATTACTCTATTTTTCTTTCTGGATAGCTTTTTTAAAAGAGTCTTAAGCAAAATTAGACTTCATTTCAAGTGTCTGCAACACCTTTGTATGGCTAATTCCTTCTTCAATATTCGTTTGATAATTTGCAGCATCAGCATTGCTCTAAAAATTATTCTTTTCAGATATTACCAAATGCTGTTTTTTCTCCTCAATAATCTTACTGCTGTTATTTTCCTTCCTTAAACTGTTATCCTTTTGACTATTTGAAATGCCATGAGTCTTATGATCCAATGATGAAAACGTTTAAGCTGCAAGTTCTTCATCTTCAAGATGGTTTCCTAGTTATTTTTATTGTACATATCCATATTGTTCAAACTCTGGTTTGAATTCCTCTTTGTTTGGTCTAAAAGTAGCTTAAACTTCTCCTTGAGAAGCTTCTTTTTAGCTTTGTTAAAGATAGTTCAAATTATTTGGAGGAAGATGTTATGGTCTTAATTAAGTACAATCTTCAGGACCTATTTCAAAAAATATTAAATCAAAAGGTAACTTAAAAATTGCAAGAATAATTGTTTTAACTTACCAAACCAAAGTAATGATCGTAATGCCTATTGTTGTTGCTTATTACTGCCATTTTTACTGTTTTTTTCAATTGTTTAATTATTGCTATTCTGCTAAGATTTCTCATCTTCGCTATGTGCTTTAGTTTCTTCTTTATTTTTGTTATCAATCAATTTAATGTTACCAGCTAATTCAATCTCTACAAATTCAGACTACCTCTATTAAGAAGCAAATTAAATAAGATCTATGAGTCTTTATTGTCTTTAACCAACATTCTTGGACTGCTTTCCAGGTGAATTCCCCACATTATTATTATTATTATTTCCATGATTATCCAACAACACAATCAATTTGGTATTATCTTTATCAAGAATATTATTATTCTCCTATCCTTTCAATCTTTCAACATTATTCTCTTCTTGTTAAACATCTTCATTATCCTTATTCTATCCTATCAATCCAACTCCTCCATGTTGCAATATCTTCTCTTACTCCTTCTTTTAATCTTCCTGAAGTATCTCCTGAACTACTTGATCCTCCATAAGAGCCTTCAACTAGCTTAACTCAACTTCTTTATAAATTGACTCTAAAAATTCCTCCTCCGCATCTTCTTGTTGCAATGTAAACTGCGGGTATTTCTATCTTAACTCGATAATCTAAACTGACAGCAGCAAACCCTGCATTTTTGATTCTAAAATGTTTTGCTGCTAAGAAAGTAATCTCCTATTTACCATCATAATCCTTGTTAATGGCCTCAAAAACGAGAACGTTAATGATGCTACTTCTATTTCTTACTCTTTCCATCTACCTATTTGATTCTAACTGTTCTTACACCATTCCTTAACCACCCAATAAATCTCCTTAAGAATTAGAAGATATTTTGGTTTACATAGACATTTCAATAATCTCCGTTATATTTTTATCACTTACTAATGCTCTTGCTTGCGTAGCTTAGTCGTCAAGAGAATCAGCATCTTGCTATCACTCAGCAGTAATCGCATTAACCTCCTAAAATATTTCAGGTGAAAAATGTAATTTCCAAAGTGATAATTAGAAGAAAAAAAAATTATTAATTAAAAAATCTATTTGTTAATTTATTACCTGATTTCTTGGGGAGTTACAGTCTTAATATTATAATCAAGTAAATGCTAGACCAACGCAGCCATTCTAATGATATGGATATTAATATGCAATAGCTTCTTCTTTCGCAGCGCATTTTCTTTGATTCTCTTCCCAGCATAAACACCAAGGAATGCTCCTAGTATGCCACCAATGACAATTCCGATGATATTAAGTCCTACAGCTAAACCAATGATTCCAAGCACAGCAGTTCCAATTAGCCCTCCTAAGGTTCTTCTGTCATTCAGATTTGTCTAAAATATTTTTCGTTTGATCTCTTTCTGCAATTCCTACATGTGTAGAGATTCTTCTTAGCCATGAATATCTTCAGTTTCTTGAAGCAATTAGCTGACGACTAATCTGTCTTTTTTCATTGAAATGGGAGATGAAATTATCTGTTTCTTAGTTTCGTCTCTGAAATTGTTTCCGTCAACCATTTACATATCTTTATTTTCTTATAGATTTCGATTTGTAGGGCTAGGTTCCATTCTTTTTTGTTGAAAAATAAGGATAAAAGATGAGCCCTGAGTGACTAGTATTTCTTGTTTATTTGCTTGCTTTTTATCTTGATGTAGAAGTTTGTTTTGCGATGATTTTAGTTTATGAATAATAGGTAAATCAATTTTTACGATTTGTTCTGTCAATATTACTAATCTCAATCAGATTTCTAGATCTAACTAAAATTTAATTAAAACCCTGAATTTCAAATTCATTATCTTCAGAATACAACTCTTTCTATGAAAATTCTTGCTGGCCTACTTTTGAAACACCCATGAATTTATTTAAAAAATAATTAAAGCAGCAATGTTTGATCTAATAATGCCCCTTGAATCCAAAAAAGAATTCAACATAACAATGGTCAAATTCCGATTTATTTGCAATCTAGAATATTCTCGCATATTATCCAAACTTTTGGAGTAATTGATGTTTTACAAATCTGAAATTGTTGTTGTTTTTTAGAAAAAAATTGTTTTCAAAAAAAGCATCTTTTTTCAACTTCCATTGAAAGATATTCCTTTTTTTTCAAGGGAAACAATATGGATTTGTTGTCTTTTAAACATCAATAGATATCTAGGGATATGACAATCATCTTTTGCTTTTTTTGAAATATTTCAAAACGCAATAAAACTCTCTCAGCAAGAAATTTAAAGAAATTACAAAATAGAAGAAAAAAGGAGTCAGTGTTTGAAAATTCAATTCTTCGATAAACAAATAAACAAAAAAGCAGATGAAACCTTCTGGCCTTACAGGTACCTCAGGTATTTTCATTTACGATAAACTCCTTGCAACTCCCTAAGGATATTCTCTTTCTTACAGTGTTTGATTTTATTAATTCTCATAGGTAACTACTCTTCTTTTGAAGCACAGACTCATTATAATAACAACTTGAGTGCTTCGAAGAATCAAAAGGTTCATAGCGTGCCATATCTCAACCAAATGAGCACCCTCACATAGCCTTAGAGCGCACTCGCACCAGCGATGACAACCAATAACGGCAATTTGAGTGTTTTAGTAAGTTCTCGCTTGTTGGTTGGATCTTCTTCTCCACAAAGAACATTCTTATCTCCATAGAAGCTCCCACCCTAAGCATCTTTGCATCCTTCCCATGGGGTAATCTCCCCGCACACAACTAATACATTCACCTCTCATTTCCAGAATGAATCCATATCCTAGTCGTCAGCTCATAGGATAAATACCTAAAGCTCCCTGAGTTCTAAAATCTCAGCTGTTTCCAATGTAGCTCTGTCTAAGTTCAACAATCCAAGGGAAATAACACCTGCACAAAGCATTAATAATTCCCATGCATTATTATTTTCCCCCAATCGAGTGAATCAATCATATATTAGTTAGTAAATCCCGAATAGCAATAATATTAATAATAATACTACGATTAACAGCAACAAAAGCAACACTAAAATGAATGCTCTTAGCACTACTCCTCAGAAAATATGGGTCACTTCACCGTCTTAAGCGACTATTTCTCCAATTTACACTCCAGCATAGTCTTAGTATATCGTAAACAGTGCTTCCCCGAGCTCTGGAGCATCATCTGCAAGAGTGCATTATTCAAATCGTAGTCTGGTCGTATAGAAACCAGAGACATTCCTAAGAATCGATGAGATATTTGATCCTTAGAATCCAAATAACAGCAAACAAAAAGTCTAATCTGCTGATCTTAAATAATCCAGTAGTTATTTGTCTCCAAATGTATCACAGCATTAGCAATCTTCATCGTACTACATAGGCGGAACTAGGAATATTCTGAATACTTAGCCGAATCCATAAAACAACACAAGTGGTCTAAATGCAAGTGATTGCTCCTCAAATGTTTCGCAACGAAAAGTGGCTGATCAAATCAGTGAAAAACTCATTGTGGAGTTCTAGAAATTAACAGAAACTAATTTGAAATTCTTCACGGATAGCAAGCAAAAATGGAAGGAGTCAGAAAGGAATCTGAAAAATGAAAATGAACATCTCAAATCAGTCATTGCTTCATTACGGGAGTCTCAAATCGAGTTGAGATAGCAGGTGTCGCTAAGCCAACTGTCATAGAATTCTTCGCAGGGATTCGTGAAGGTTATTGAGATATTAAGAACTGTTAAGTTGAATAACTGTATTGATTATGCGGTTTTTATGTATTTCTTAGTAGGATATTGAAAGACCATAGCCAGAGGTGATTTAGAATCTGTTGAAGCAAATCGAGGAATATAAAGGTAAACTTCAAGAATAGCTGATTAAATACTCTCAACTAGCAGACGAGTTGAATTATTAAAGAGTAACTAAGAGTCCTATTCAAAATGAGTAGTACAAAGGATTGGATTTAGAAACAGAAACTAAATCGCAATTGTAGAAAGAAATAAAAGATTTACAATAGGCTTTAGAAGCACAGAAATATAGCAATTCATAGATAAATGTTTAATTTCAGTAATCGCTTAGAGCATAATGTAAGGATATTACAAGTTTGTTAATTTATTTTTATTATTTTAAAAATAATCTATTCTAACATCATTCATTTTTGTTGAAAATAACAGAGGAAATGAGAGGCTTATTGAAACAGCGCGGTGAAGATCTCTAGAAAGCAATAAACTCCTAAGAGGAATTATAAAACATCTTCAGAACAACTTAGAATGGTAAAGCATATCAGAAGATTGGATATCAATCAGACATTAAATTTTAAAATTAGATGATCATTTATTTTTTATTTTTTTTATTTTCAAAAAAGAGAACAGCAGCATGAAAAGAACGATTACGGATTTACAGAGTTTATTGAAGGAACGGGATATTGAGATTAGTGGACTTAGATAGAAATTAATGAAATCTTAATAGAATTAGAAAGACTTTGAAAGGCAAGAAGAAGAAGGAGAAATCGAGAAGAGAAATTAATAATTTTCAGAAAAAGATACATTAATAAGTCATTTAAAGGAGTAAATCAAGGAGTTGGAGAGTAGAAAAGAATCTTAAGAGTAATATGAGATGCTAGAACTGGATAGCGATGTTGAGACAGTCAAAAGATAAAAGAGAGAGGGAAGAGAAACTAGAGAAGCTAAGATGATGAACTTGTAAGATAGAGAAATAGAGGGTTTAGAGAGTTCTGCTGAAATTGCTTAGGATGAAGAATAGACTAAGGAGGAATTGTTCTAAAAGGAGGGGCCAGTCAGTATTGAAAATGCAAATTAAACAGTTGATGCTCACAAAATAGCAGAATTAACTAAACAAAATACTATTTTATAGCGAGAGTTGTATCAAAGTTAGATGAAGTTGAAGGATTTGCAGGCCGAACTAGATGATCTCAGGAAAGAAACTGCCATCTGTAATTCAGAATTACAGCGATATTATGAGTTAGCAAGAGGACAAAAGGTTATTATTGAATAGGAAAATGCTAGGGAAATAGAATTACAGAGCAAAGCTGAGGAATTAAAGGCTAAACCAAGTGAAACTGAAGATAAGTTGGCTGATTGTGAGAATTCTTATTAGAAATAAATTAATGAATAACTTAACATAATAGCAAGTCTCAAATAAGAAATAGAGAAAATACGGAAGAATAGTTAGGTTAAGGATGAGAAAAAAGTTGCATAGAGCAATGACAATCAAGATGGATAGTAAAAATCTTATGTAAGTGCAAGGGTTCAAATCAGAACTCAAATAGAACATAAAGAAGTTTAGGAATAATAAGAAGTTTAAAAAGATTAAACAGCTTCATCTAGCAAGGACGGTGCTGAAAGTTTGACAAGATAAGATTAATCTGAAGAAGAGTAAGATGAAGCAAATGGCTTGAAAATTAGCAATTTGAAGACCCTCTTAGATGAAATGAAAGCAAAACTAGATGGAAGTTAGGAATAAAATGAGAAATTAATGGAATTTAATGAACTTTTAAAAATTTAAAATGAAGAAATGGGAAAAATAATAGAGGAAAAGAAGAGACCAAATGAAGGTGATGCTGAATCTAAGGATAAAGTCGCAGATTAAGGAAAACACAAAAGAGAAGAGATTATTGTTCAAGCAGAATCTCCTTTGAAATCAGATAAAGTTTAAAGTACTGAATCTGGAAATTAATATGGAATTCAAGAGAATTAAGCTATTCTGAGAGAGAATAATGCTGTTCACATGAGAAATATAGCTCATCAAACAGCGCAATTTAAGGATATGCCAAAGGAAAACAATGAAATGATTCAAGAGAATAATAATAATAATAGTTTAACTTTGGAGATTGCAGAGATCAAAAGGGAATTTGAAATATTAAAGCCGCAAAAGGAGAGCTTAGAGAAAAGAAATTAGGAAATGTTATTAGAAAAAGAAGGAATTGAAGGACGAAAAGAAGGGATTGAAAGGGAAGGAATGAACGAAATACAAATCAAATAAGAATAAGCGATTCAAGAAAGAGATTAGCTCGAAAAAAATAATTAGCTTCTTGAAGGAAAGATATTAGATTTAAAGAGGCAGATTGAAAAATAAGGAAAGGAAATTGAGAACTTAAAGGAGTAGTAAGTAAGTCTGAGGTAGCAAACAGAAAGAGATTAACAGAAGTAAGAAGCTGCATAGGAGGAGCTGATGAAATTAGCTGTTGCTTATGAAGAAAAAGAAAAGGATAGAGCTGAGAGCTAAAGGAGCTTAGAAGAAATTGAGATAAGGCTCAATCATGCTTATGAAGAAAATGAATAATTAGCCAATTTAAATGAAGAGGTCAAATAGGAAAACGAAAGGATGGAAGAAGCTATTGCTCTGCTGAAAAAGGAAAAGGAAGAAGATATGGAGTTCAGAGACATTGCTAAAAACGATAAGGAATAGTAGAACCAGCAGATTGAGGCTCTGATCAAGGAAAAGGAGCAATTGGTAGAAGATAACAAGGACTAAACTAAGAAAAGAGAGGATAGTTTTAGAGAAACTTTGAAAGAAATCATGAAAGAAAAGGCAGATATTCAGAAGCAATATGAGGAACTACGAAGCAAATACGAGTCCTTAGTGAATGAGACTAAGGAGCTCAAAAGAGAAAAGGAGTCTATTTCAACAGAAAAGCATGAAATGACTAAAAATAATGAGCAAAAACACAATGATAATCAGCAGCTATTAGAGGAAAATGCAAATCTAAATAAGGAAATGCAAAGAATGTCAACATAATTAGAAAAACTGAAAGTTGAAAGTGAGAAACAATAAAACGAAAGTAAATAAGAATTACAAAAAGATAAACAAGAATTTGAGGATTTACAATAATTGCATACAGCTGCTCTGTAACAAAGAGAAATAGACTAACTCAAGCTGCAAGCTGCTTAGAAGGAGCTCCTGGAATTAGCTGCTGCTTGTGAAGGAAAAGAAAAGGATCACACTGAGAAGAATGATCAGAATAGTGTTTTGCTGGAAGAGTAGAAATAACAGTTTAGCTCTGAAATTCAACAAATAACTCTGAAATGTGAAGAAATCTAAAGGGAAAGAGACGATCTTCAAAGAGCTAATTTAGAACTATCATCGAAATAAGAGAAATTACATAAGTAGAAACTATAGTTAGACAAGGAGATTTAAGATCTTACAACTGGAAGGGCAGATAGCCAGAGGAACTCAGAAGAATTAGAAGGAAGGCTCAATCAAGCCAACTCAGAAAAGGAATAATTGGCTGATTCAAATAAGGAGCTTAAATAGGAAAACTAAAGGATGGAAGAAGCTATTGCATTGCTGAAGAAGGAGAAGGAAGAATATATGGAGTTCAGAGACATTGCTAAGAATGATAAGGAAAAACTAAGCCAGCAGATTGAGGATTTGATCAAGGAAAAGGAACAATTGATAGAAGATAGCAAGGACTAAACTAAGAAAAGAGAGGATGGTTTTAGAAAAAGTTTGGAAGAAATCACGAAAGAAAAGGCAGATATTCAGAAGGAATATGAGGAAATACAAAGCAAATATTAATCTTTGATGAATGAGACTGAGGAGCTCAAAAGAGAAAAGGAGTATATTTCAACAGAGAAGCATGAAATTTCTAAAAGCAGCGAACAGAAACATAATGATAATCAGTAGCTATTAGATGAAAATGAAAAGTTAGTCAAGGAAGTGCAAGAACTCTAAGGATAATTAGAAAAACTAAAAGTTGAAAATGAGAAACAATAAAACGAAAGTAAATAAGAATTACAAAAAGAGAAACAAGAATTTGAGGATTTACGATAATTGCATGCAGCTGCTCTGTAACAAAGAGAAACAGACTAACTCAAGCTGCAAGCTGCTTAGAAGGAGCTCCTGGAATTAGCTGCTGCTTGTGAAGGAAAAGAGAAGGATCACGCTGAGAAGGACGATCAGAATAGTGTTCTGCTGGAAGAGTAGAAATAACAGTTTAGCTTTGAAATTCAACAAATAACTATGAAATGTGAAGAAATCTAAAGGGAAAGAGACGATCTTCAAAGAGTTAATTTAGAAATAGCATCGAAATAAGAGGAATTACATAAGTAAAAAGTAGAGTTAGACAAGGAGATTTAAGATCTTACAGCTGGAAGGGCAGATCGCTAGAGGAACTCAGAAGAATTAGAGGGAAGGCTCAATCAAGCCAACTCAGAAAAGGAGTAGTTCGCTGATTCAAATAAGGAGCTCAAATAGGAAAACTAAAGAATGGAAGAAGCTATTGCTCTGCTGAAGAAGGAGAAGGAAGAAGATATGGCGTTCAAAGACATTGCTAAAAACGATAAGGAAAAACTATGCCAGTAGATTGAGGCTCTGATCAAGGAAAAGGAGCAATTGATAGAAGATAGCAAGGACTAAACTAAGAAAAGAGAGGATGGTTTTAGAGAAAGTTTGGAAGAAATCACGAAAGAAAAGGCAGATATTCAGAAGGAAAATGAGGAAATACAGAATAAAAACGAGTCCTTGATGAATGAGATAGAGGGGCTCAAAAGAGAAAAGGAGTCTATTTCAACAGAGAAGCATGAAATTTCTAAAAGCAGCGAACAGAAACATAATGATAATCAGTAGTTATTAGATGAAAATGTAAAGTTAGTCAAGGAAGTGTAAGAACTCTAAGGATAATTAGAAAAACTAACAGTTGAAAATGAGAAACAACAAAACGAAAGTAAATAAGAATTACAAAAAGAGAAACAAGAATTTGAGGATTTACGATAATTGCATGCAGCTGCTCTGTAACAAAGAGAAACAGACTAACTCAAGCTGCAAGCTGCTTAGAAGGAGCTCCTGGAATTAGCTGCTGTTTATGAAGGAAAAGAGAAGGATCATGCTGAGAAGAATGATCAGAATAATGTTTTGCTGAAAGAGTAGAAATAACAGTTTAGCTCTGAAATTCAACAAATAACTCTGAAATGTGAACAAATGTAAAGGGAAAGAGACGATCTTCAAAGAGTTAATTTAGAAATATCATCGAAATAAGAAGAATTACATAAGTAAAAACTAGAGTTAGACAAGGAGATTTAGGATCTTGCAGCTGAAAGGGGAGATAACTAGAGGAACTCAAGAGAATTAGAGGGAAGGCTCAATCAAGCCAACTCAGAAAAGGAGTAGTTCGCTGATTCAAATAAGGAACTCAAATAGGAAAACTAAAGAATGGAAGAAGCTATTGCTTTGCTGAAGAAGGAGAAGGAAGAAGATATGGAGTTCAGAGACATTGCTAAGAATGATAAGGAAAAGCTAAGCCAGCAGATTGAGGCTCTGATCAAAGAAAAAGAGCAATTGGTTTAGGATAGCAAGGACTAAACTCAGAAAAGAGAGGATGGCCTTAGAGAAGGTTTGGAAGAAATCACGAAAGAAAAGGCAGATGTTCAGAAGGAACATGAAGAACTCCAAAGCAAATATTAATCTTTGATGAATGAGACTGAGGAACTCAAAAGAGAAAAGTAGTCTATTTCCACAGAGAAGCATGAAATTTCTAAAAGCAGCGAACAGAAACATAATGATAATCAGTAACTTTAATAAGAAAATGTTGATCTAATTTGTTAAATATCAGCAATAAAATAGGAGTTTGCTCAAACAGCAGCAGATAATGAGAAAATTCTAAATTAAACCAAGGTTGATTTCGACTCAGAAAAACAACAACTTGAAGCCCAACTTTAGTAAGAAATTTAAGAAAACTAGAATTTAAAGATTTATCACGAAGATTTACAAACCGAGAACGATGACAGCACGAATCTGACAAAGTGTTTAACAGAAACCATCTCTCAACTGTAAGCTACGAACGATGAACTCCTAAAATAATTAGAGACCCAAAAAGAAGAATCAGCTACTCAAAAACACAATTCTGAATTAACTATTTCAGAATTGCAAGAGCAAATATCCTCTGAGACAACTCAAAAGAACATTGAAATTCAAAGCATAATCGATTAATACGAAGAATATAAACTAAATCACATCAAAGAATTAGAGAAGATCAATTAAAGTCTAAGTTTGTAGTGCCAAGAGAGAGTCATCTAAGAAGAAAATGAATAGAAGAATTAAACTATTATTGAGAACTTTGAGAATTCAATTTAATTATATGAAGCAGACATTGCAGATTTAGTGTAGAAACTCAAAGAAAAGGATGAAGAAATAGATGGACTTAATTAAAATAAAATATCAGAAATAATGTAAGAAAATAGTGAAAAGATAAATGAATTAGAAAAGAAACTTAGCCAATATGAGGAGGCAATTAAAGAATTAAACTAAAAGATTAAGGAAGCAGATGAAAAAGAGGAAAAGATAAGAAATGATTGCAAAGAAGTTTAGGAACAATTGAATATTTCCTAAGAAAAGCTGAAGGAAACAGTAGAATTACGTTAGGATAATGAGATTAAGATTTCTAGAGGCGAAGAAACAATTAAGGAATTAGAAATCAAATTGAAAGAATCTAATGAACGGGTTACTTTTGCTGAATTAAAGAATCTGCAAGCTGATGTGTATGCAAGTAATCATGTGTCGATTGTTGAAAGTGTCTAATAGAAAGCGGAGTAATTAGAAATATCATTGAAGGAATCTGAAGAAAAATAGAAATAATCTGAACAGGCATTAGAATTACTCAAAAAAGAGTTGACGGCGGCTTAAGAAAAAGTAACTCATGCTGAAGAGATTGCATAGGAGTTAAAGTAAACTTAATTGGAGCTGAATAATGCAATCGAAAACTTTAAAAATAAGGAAAGTAAATTAAATTAGACACTAGGCTAGTTGAAGTAAGCTTAGATGTTGCTAGGAGAAGCGCAAGAGAAAGAAGCAACTGCTGGATAAGTTATTCGAAATCTACAGACGTAGATTGAAATCAAAGAATCAAAAGAGAAATAAACTGAGATTGTTATGAAGAGTTAAGAAGATAAGATCAGGGATGTTGAAGAGAGTTTAAAGGAAGCGCTAATCAAGATTAGCTAAAAGGAAGAAGAAATGGCTAATGCAGAGTTAAGATTATTAGAATTGCAGAAATAAACGGAGGATGCAAGAATGAATGAACAGAAGAATCAAAAAGAGGGGGAGATTATTGTCAAGAAAGATGAAAATAAGAATTAGGATGCAGAATAGGACAATAATGAAGCAGAAGGAGAAGCAGAAGAAGAAATTTATTTTGTAAGTCCAGCAGCATCCAAACAAAAAGAAAAAGTAGAATAAGCTAAATAGAGTAGATAAGAACACGAAATTGAACAGTAATTGGGAGAACAAATAGACTAAGAACAGGAGAATAAATACGAAGAAGAATTGAATAAGTTGGAATAATAGAAGTATGCCATTTAAGGAACGCTTTATAAGACATAGGAATTATTAAAATTAGCAGAAGATCAAGTCGAATAATTGACAGCGAAACTAGCTCTTGCTGAAGATAAGGCTATGGAAGCAAATTAAGTTAAAGTGTTAACTAAATTGATGAATAGTAAGTTAAACAAGCAATTACTACAAAAGGAAGAGTAGATTTAGACATTAGTAGCATCGATGGACTTTTCAGGATAAGGAGATAACTAATTAGATTAGGAATAATATGAAGTTAAGGAGGAACAAGAATAAGAAGAACAAGAAGAAATTAATGTTGTGTCTTCGAAATGTAAGATTGATCTTGTAGTTGTTGTGTTGCTGTTTTGTTCAATTTTTGTTTCTTTTAAGTGACAGAAGAACGTATTAGAATACAGGAACTTGAAGAGTCAATTGAGTTGAAGAATTAGGAATTGTTGGAATTCAAAAAAGAAACAACATTGTAGTCTATGTAAGCGTAGCTTGAAGATTTCCCGGTTACTCAAGATGCACATCAAGCAGCTGATTTCAAGTTGATAGCAAGTGATGAGACCTAATAAGTTACACTTGAAAGATAGATATCTGAATTGCAAGGTCAGCATAAAAAAGAGCTAGCAGAAGAAATGAAGAACAAAGAAATGCTCAAAGAAGAGATAAACCGATTGGAAAGCGAAATGAAATCTAACAATGGGTCCTCGAATTAATAAAATATGTCATTAGCTCTTTACAAGAAGGAGAATGCTATATTAGCTTAGCGAATCGAAGAAATAGAAGAAGATTATGAAGAAAAGATTTAAGAATTAAATAAAAGGATTGAAGAATTAACTGCGGAAGTTGATAGTAAATTGTAGAACGAAGTGATATTAAGTGAAGAGATTAATAGAATTAAGAGTAATTATGATGCTATTTTAGATAGTGAAAAAGCAGCGAAAGAATAAGCAAATTAGTAGTTTATTTTCAAAGTTGATTAGCTGAATATAGCTATTGCTAAAGCGAATGCTCGTAGTGCAGCTGAAAATGAATAGAATCAAAAATAAAGTAAGAACAAATTTTATTGAAAATAAGTTAAAAGAATAAGAACAAAGAGTTGCATTTTGGGTAAATTATTGCTTATTTTGAATAGAAAAAGCACTTTAGAAAGAAAGTGATGGCTTGAGAGCATTAAACGATAAGAAAATGGAGACAATGAAAATAATTTAAGAAGAAAACAAGAGATTAAAGGAGGAAGCATCGAGATTTGACATGATTAGTTAGAAATAAGAGGAAATATCTAAGAATTAGATTTAGAATGTCGAAAATGAGAAAGATTCCTTGAAGAATGAGAGGAAGGGATTATAAGAATAGCTGCAAATGAAGAATTAGATTAATATGAAATAATAGGAAACTATTGAATAGATGCATATTGAGAAAGAGAGGATGGAAATTGAATTGAAGAGGATAGAGGAGAAAGAGAGATTGAATGAGATTGATTCATAAAAGAAAATTGAAGATGTTATTGCGAAGTATGAGGAATAAATAGCTGAAAAAGAACAAGAATTCTAGAGAATGTTGAGTTCAAAAGACGATTCTTCTGTATAATTAGTCTAATTAAATGAGAGATTGCTCAATTCAGAGAAGGAAGCAAGAGAAAAGCATATTGTAATTGAGAATTTAACTCACCAAGTTGAGAAGAATAAAACGGAATATGAATGTGTAATAAATGGATTAAAGGAAGAAAAAGAAAAGGATAGAATAAGACATGAAGAGAATGGAAATACCACGAATGCTTAGATTAATAATCTCACAACTGAATTGAGAGGTAAATTAAGATAAGTTTCAATAGATACAACAGATACTTTGATTGATGCTAAGTTGTTTAATTAACACTGATAACAAAATGTGTTTATTTGCTTTGATTAATTAGAAATGAAAGAATAGAATGAAACGATGGAGAAGTAAATCTAAGAGTTGAAAGTATGCATTGAGAGTCTTCAAGAAGATAAAATGGAATTATTTGGAAAATGCACAAGAGCAGAAGAACATATTCTTGAACTTAAAAAGCAATTAGATGCATTGAAAATATTGAAAAAAGACAATGAAGATAGACTCATGGCGAAATTAAAAGAAAAAGATACAGAGTAAAATATCATAATTTCAAATTATGATGATAAAATAAAGGTTTATAAATAGACTATCGATCATATCTAATCATCTTAGAACTCGAGTTAACAGGATCTTAGGTTATCTTAACACTCTGAATCATCATTAGACAATAATTTATAAAAAGGATTAGAAGATAATAAAAGTTAACTGAGTAGTTAATAGTCAATTGGTTCATAAAGATCAAAAGAAGAAACAAGGTAGGTATTCCGAAAGTTGAATATGATGTCTATGGCAACTTCTGCTATGATGAGTACGAAAAGGGACTACTTTACGTTAAAGGAATTCTCCAAATAAACTGATGAAAGTGATGATTCAAGACATTCAAGTCAAGGAAATTAATAGTTTAAAACATAAAATAATTCAAGAAAAACTTCAGATATAGATATGCAGTAGAATGATAGATTGACGAAATCAGAATTCTTCAAGAAATGAGAGATTAGAATAATTAAGAATTTATGTGTGTGAATTGTTTTTTGGATAATAACAAAAGAAATAGTTTTTAGGATTTTTAAAATAAATCAAAATATTGGTTTTTTATTTCATAAACTCAAATAGAAATATAGATATTTAAGGATATTAGGAAATATGGAGATTAATTAGATCTGAAAAGAGAAAAAAAGAAGAGTTGATTTTAGTGAAGAAAATAGAATATCTTTTGATTAACGCTACTCAAAATCTGCCTCATTCATCGAGACTTTATTCGAATGGTACTTCTGACATATCACAGAAATTTTTCTCAAAGCAGGATCTGTAGAAATAAAACGAAGATATTTTTGTGAAGAGTGATTCCTTGTGCGTGTTGATATGAGTTTTTATGTCTTTTAAGAATTCGATTGATTAAGTGTAGTTTAAGGTTGCATTGCGTTGCTCTCTAATGAGTATGTCATCTTCAACAATCGCTTGCTCGATGTTAAGTGTCTCAGATGTAAATTATCTCTTTCGATCTTTGACAATAGGGTTGTCAAATAAATGAACAATCACTAATCCTTTCTTGATCCTTGGAATCCACTGCAATTTTAAATCATCTTTCATGATGTATTCAGGAAGAATTGTACCAGATGATAGTATATCCAGCACTTTCTGCTGTGTGTCATCGATTTTATCATTCAAAAAAGGAATATATATTGTGTCACTCCGTTTCTGATTGATTTAGAGTTTCCTAAAGAAAAAATTGTTGGAAATATCTTGAGAGATCTAGAAGTATTTCCTTAGTTCTCTCTTGATATTCGAGCTTTAGTCAGTTCCTGCGTAGATGTTTCGATGTTTGAGTAATTTTTTAGGATCTCTACCTTCAAAGATTGCATCGAAAAACTACCATGGACCATGATTCTCAACTTCTTGCAATAAATACGATTCGTGAGCGTAGTTAATAGTAAACCAAGAGTCATCTTGATCTTAGAAGATAATTTTGAAAGTGGAGAATTTATTCATCAGAAACGATGATATTTGCATTTCCAACCCTGTGTACAGCTAAACAAAACTTTCAATAGGAGTAAAATCGTATTTAAAGAGGTTAGCGAAATGGAACAGTAATTTAGATTACTAATTCCACAATTATAAGATTTCATTGTCTAAGAGATCTTCAAAGGACGACCCATACAGTTACCTAAAGTGTCGCATCTCAATACTGTGAATCTTTTCGATATTGACGGATTTCAAGATCGCTTTGTTGATAATATAGTTCATATTAGTTAGATCGATTCGCAATTAGAATGATTAGTGATTTCTTAAATCTTAATTTATATTGTTCAATTATCCCTTTAGTAGTTTACTCCTAGGGGCGTCTTTAATTATGTCTCGCTATAATGATTTATAATCCGATAATTTACTCTTGGAACTTCCAAGAGGAGAAGAAGTAAATTATGGGTGACTTCCTTTTAATAACGGAGTTAGATTATGTCCTGTACCTAGGATTCCTTATGATCCTACTCCATCATCGATTTCTACTAAATTAGCTTGATAATAGTTCTCCATTTCAAGTAATTTTCGTTCTTTCTTTTTTTCACGTAAAAGTTATCTATTCTCTCTTTGTTCTTTCTTTGAGAAATGTTTCTTATTTTCAAGAGGACCAAAGTTAAACACCTGTTCATTATCATGATGATCTTTACTTAGATCAATTTGTATTTCAGCGATATCTTGGATAAACGAACCATCTAAATTTTATGGATAATCATCTTTTTGATTATTCGTTCCTTCAGTGGCGAGAATCTCGGAATTACTCAATTTTTCTTTCGATTTCAGCTAATCTTTGGCGACATTCTTCGCCTAGTGATTACGAACTTGACTGAGGGAAACACCTTCAGCTCGACTGAAAAATGATTCAATGTTATTTATTCGTTCATTTTTATTATCATTTTCACCACTTGCTGTCTCTAAAAATGTCTCGATGATCATATTCGCAGAGGAAATAATATTAGATCGTTCAGTTACCATAATTCCTTCATCGTATCTTTCTTTCTACTCAGGCATCGGTTGAATCTTCTACTTAATGGAAGGGCCTGGCTTTTTACCAGAATGATAATTTTATTTATTTTAGCTAGTATTATTATGATATTGATCATCATAATCTTCATCTCTAATAGGTTTATTGATACTTTCCTTAGTTGACTTAGAAATATCGTTATTATTTGTGTTCTTAAAACTACTATTTTTCACAGAAAAGTCCTATTTTTCTATTTATTTAGCTTTTTCTGTAAACCCTAAATGTGTATTCGTATGTGAATGCTTATTTTGTGAATTTTACTTGTCATTTTTATGCGAAGAAACTGGGAATATCGGAGAGCACTCTTCTTGATCTTATTTTAAGAACAATTATCTTTTATTTTTAAGATACTACTTTGATTGTCTCGATGGATCTGATTCATTCCTTAGGTTTTACTCCATTAAATCACTTGAAATAATCTTGCTTGTAGGAATATCATTGAGCTCCGTTGGGGATTAATTAGCAGAAAATATACCTATTTTCAAATTGTTCTTCCTATTATGCTGCTAGGTTGCATCTTCTATTAATCCAGTTGACACAACTAATCTCTTATTGGAGTCTTCAATACTCTCAGATTTTATCATCATTTACGAATTCTACGATTTAATCTTACTTGATTTATTTAGAAGATACTTATCGCCTCTTTCTTCTTGTGAGTCCACTGCTGGCGGAGAACCTAGCAGTCCTATGTTAATTAAATGACTTTGAACTCCTTGTGATTTGGAATTAATCTAAGGAATTTCATCGCCTTGAGAATTAGAATCTTCTTTCTTAATATCCTCCTGAGTATCTAATCCTTCTTTATAAGGAAATCCTTCAAGCATTGGCATTCCACTTGAATTCACAATCGAGTTTGGCGTATCAACTTAAGTTTTTAGATTCTCTTAAGAACTCACCCTCTGGTAAAGATTCTTCTAAGCATTAAAATGGTGAATCTCCTTTTTTAGATCATCCATAACCAAGTTATCCTTCATTTTATCCATTTATTCATTCCCTTTAAGCTTATTTTCTTCAGCGAGAACAAATAATTCCCTTTGTGTTGGGCTCATTAAAGTGAATTACTTGCTCACTTTACTAACGCCGCCTTTTGGAGTAGCATCAATATGCGAAAAGTCATTCGTACAATCTCTTTTTTATCTGAAATAACGATTCTACTAGCTATTGTTTGTTTTGTTATGCTCATAATACTCTTCCTCTTCTTCTTTGATAACCTCGAATTTAGCTGTTTTTAGTTCTGCACCTATTTCAGCTGGATAACATTGTTCAATAATTGGATTCTCAACATTTCCTACTATTTCTGAAATAATATTCTCATCTTTATCAATGTCTTTGAGTATTCTGTTCACAAAAAATGCATCAATAGTAGACATCTTGAAGATTTCCTAAAATAGTATGAGCTAGCTTCGGTCTCGCTGCGAAATCATAGGATTGTCGATAGCACATTTTGTCTCAATTACATTTTTGATTTCTACACTATGTTGTCGTTTTCTTCTTTTTTTTCTAGGATGAGAGGAAGGATAGCCGTTAGTATTCGCAGCAGAAGGGGAGTTTGAATATTTTTAAGAAGAAGAAGCCAAGGCAAGTATTGGTTGTTTTGTTTCAGTTTGATTTTCAGTAAGAAGTTTTGGTTCAGTTTTATTTAGCACATCTTACTTGTTGAAATTACTGTGATTTTACGTTTCTTGTGTTCCTTTGTTTTGATCCGCTTCTGATTCGTTGTTGTTTAGAATCTAACCATGTGTTTCTTCATCTTCTTCTTCATCATCGTCATATTCTGAATCGGTTTCGTCATCGTCATCTTCTTCATCATCTTATCCTTAATCATGTTCTAATTCTTCAAATACAAATTTAGAGTTCCCTCCTTCTCCTTTCAATTCATCTTGTAGCCCCACTGTACCGTCAGTTCCATGCTAAACGATGCTTGATGTCCGCTTTAAGCCTTCTACTTAATTCATAACTTCAGTGAAATTCTCATGTTTCTAGGAAATAGCCTTTTTCTTCAAAATACTTTCCAAGACAAAATCTAAATTAGATTTAGGAGTGTTAGCTTTGATCTTCGGATTGTTTTATTCCTTATTTGCCTTATCAGAATCTTCATCTTCTTCATCGAGCCCTTGTATCTCTGATCCTGGATGGCTTAAATGGAATTTCTATGAAAGGAGAGGAAGCTTCATCATGGCAACAGCATTAGCTAGAGATGGATGAAAGGAACCTCTTTTTTTAGATGTATTCAGTCCTTTTTTCGAGACATCCGCAGATTAAAAAGACCCTTCAAGTAATTGCTATTGTTCTTCCCATTTTCGTTGCACCTATAGTTATTATTCGTATGCTTATTAGTCTCTCATAATACGCTCAACTACATCAAAAACTTCCCATACTAACCCACCTATGAGGGACAGCACAAAGACAGACAAGAAGTGAAAGGAATTAAAATAAAAGCTGCTTAATAGCATAATATCGTATTTCTTGGAGTAATCAAACTGTAAGTAGCCCCATCCGGAGCCAACACAGACTTGCAAGAGGATCAAGACAGCTCCACCGAATGTATTGAAATTAGTATATTCGCAAGAGTTAAAATATTCTCCTGCAGTTTCAGGTGCACATAAAGATTGTCCGTATTGGGAAAGTGTCTCAGTGGCGAAGAGATTAGATGAAAATATTTCCACACCGATCGCTGCGTAAATGTAAAATACTATCACGCAAATCACAGAGAGTTTCATGACAATTGGGATGCAGATCACAATCTTGTAGAGCATTTCATAAACTTTATGGATGATATCTAACCCGGAGAGAATGTAATTCAGTACTTTGACAGTTCTAAGTGCTCTGAACATGCGGAATATTTTTTAGAGCTTGGCAATCTTAAGAACTCTACCTGCACTGAGAGATTTGACGTTTGAGCCTCTCATGAAGGAGACAAAAACATAGTTGAAGAATCCTTGAAAGACGACTAAAAAGAAGTCAAAATTATTCCAAGATTCGTTGAAGAAGTTTGAAGGTCCAAACGCAATCATTTTAAAGACAATTTCCAAGCAGAAAAAGACGAAGAATACAATATCAAGATCATCTAGCACTCCTTACGTATCAGAAGTATCATCGAGGAAGAGTCCCCAGATTGTAAGAGAGCAACTAGCTAAAGTGATAAATAAAGAAATGTTTGCAAATGTCCTGCTTAGTACGAATTCCTAGAGGTTGAATTTCTGCTCTACAAAATCTCTAAACACTACCCACCATTTGAAAGGTTTCATTCTCTAGAGCCTAAACTCATGTCTTTGCTCTGTTATGTCAATAACATTGAAGAATTCTTCAATCGTTACTTTTCTATTGTCGTTTGAGTCCAGTTCTGACCATAGAACTTCAGCAATCAGTTAAGACGCTTCTTCTAATTCTACTTTACTGTAAACGAAGCTAAAGAAATCAACAAAATCATCCTTTCTAATGTAAGGCTATTTGCTGTCAGATACGATGCACTAAAAGCATGCCCACAAGGCTTTTCTTCTCTTAATTCGATCAGCTAGAAATAAAGAAACAAATCATTTAGTGAAGAATTTGATTTCAAAAATTAATAATGCTTTTTACCTACTAAAATATTCAGACGATGCTTACGAAAACCTTCATAAACAACAGCTACAGGAATCGGAGCAAATAACAGAAGGAACATGACTGGAGAAACAACAAAAAAACAATCAGAATAATAAATTCACATCAGCAAAATATCCAAACATTTATTTTTACCTAAATATGGGACAAAGTAGAGAAAATATAAGAATGAGCTTTCAACAGCGGGAAAGAGAATATCTGGATAAAGATCTAGGGTGCTAAAAATATACATCACATTCGCTGCTTTGAAGATATCTCTGAAATCCATTGCATATGCTGTTTATTAACAAAACAAATTATTAAACAATTTTGAAGAAAAGAAAAAAAGAAATAACTAACCAAAAGAATGTTTTGTGACATTTATGATCAAAAAGTATAAAACATAAACAATTAATGTAAATAATAACTTTCTTTGGGGGAAGGGGAAGAGAAAGAGAGAGAGAAAAAATTAAAAATATTGAAAATGTGTGAAAAAAAAATAAAAAAACGTTTAATTAAAAAAAAATGAATTTAAATAATTTTAAGGTTACTATCAAGATTCTCATCATTGTAGAGGTCGCCAATCATATTCACTCCAATATAAGCCCACAGGAAGATTATTATTACATATAAAAACAGGATCATGAGAAGATTCTTAGCTGAACTAACGATACCTTAGAAATTTCTACGAAGTGATTTTGAAAATATAATTATCTAAAGAGGCCTTATCGCTCGAGCGAATCGTAAAGTAGGATCTGGATATGATAAGGCATAGTAAAGCAAATCGGATATGTTAAGAATTGAAAATAAGAATCGAAAGAAGTTCTTTTTCTTTCTTATGAGTTCACTTAATAATGATGAGTTTTCTTAAATTGATCTTTATATGAGTTCCATTGAGAGATCGATAATCTACAAGGCAAGAATAAACACTTCAAGCCCTACCATCAAAGCAAATGAATCGAGATTAAGACTACTGTCTTTGCGATTTGCAGGCTCAAAAAAACTCATTAAAATATAAACCCATCCAAGAAGTAGCAGAAAATCATTCCAAATACTGGAATTCTAGAAAGTCCAAATTAGCAATGTAATTTTATGTCTCTAAGTGTCTCCATCGAGATCATGCCGAACTGTGCGGTACAGTAATGCGTCGAGTAAATGTCGTTATCCTTTTGCTAACATTTTTTCTCTACTCATGGTTCTGATAACTTCACGAATTTCTGCTATTTCCTCTTGGACTTCAGCTTGGTCAGATAGAACATGGGAATTCAATGAAATATTTGCTCTGTCTTTGGTAGAACCTCCAGCAGTCTCTTCCATCTCATTTTAGCTTTTATTTAAGTCAGAAGAACTGGGACCAAGAAAGCCTTAACGTCTCTTTGAAGTCTTACTTGGAGATGTGCCACCTTCATTTCCATTTTACCCCCATTTGCTGGTTTTCCCTTTAGTTTATTTCTGCCGCTTTCTACTTTTCAACCTTCTCATACATCCTTAGCAGCATTGCTTTACCCACTGACTTATGCTCTCCAAGCACACTTTGACAACTCCTTTTTTATCTTGCCTTGAAGATGGTGTATTTTTTCCCAATAATCTTGATGCAGCATGTCCGCCCATTAATTTTCTGAGCTCTTCCAGTTTCGCAGCTTTTTAATCCCCAGTTGGTAGATCCATTTACAGTGATCTTTTCCCAACTAACACATCCTTTTAGCTTCCTGATAGCTTTGATCGAGCTGGAGCTTATTTCCATTTACTGTTAAGATTTTCATTTTTATTTTCAAGATTTAGATCTGCTAGTGAACTTCGCTGTTTCAGAGACAATAACTCAATACTTGGATTTCTCTTACCATTTCGCTTTATCTTCTAACCGTCTAAGGCTGGATTCTTCTAATCATTGTCAGTCATGCGAGAGAGCTACCTCTCAGTTGAGATATTGCTCTCTGCTTGTATTATTAAATAAGCCTCTCGTAAAAAAAGGAAGTTAAATGCTTTCTGTAAGAGACTTTCTTTTCTAATTAAAAAAATAAACTTTGAATATTGCTTGAAACCCTTTTTCATCGATTTGTTTCCAATTTTTGTTAATGCGATCTGGTTAATCTCTCACTCCTCTCTGAAAAATATCATTCAGTAGAATTCATCTCAAAATCATCATATTCACTAGAACTAATTAGTTTTAATGATTCTTTGTTAAAATAACTCCTTCAAATACAAAAATATATTTTTTCCCTTACCTTTTTAACACCAAATAAGCAGTATTTCATACACTTAATTAGGCGCAAATCAACTAATAAGAATTATTTTGTAATCCACATTTATGTTTCATGTTTAGTGATTTCTTTAATTTAATTGTTTCTTTTGGGGAGTTATTTATTATTACATATGTTTCACATGTAATTTTGTTAATTATACTTATCTCCCTCTTTGCTTACAGAATTTGAACAATAGATTATCACAAAATGCATTGAGAAAAATCGTAATGATACCTTAGTCTTTTTAAAATTATCTATCATATTTACCATAATATTTTTTATTTTATTTGAAAATTTGATTGTTCTTCGAAGCCAGTGTATGTCTCCCATTTATTTAAAACAAATGATTTTCTAAATTGATTGTTTTTTTGTAAAAATTTAATTAGTTCAACAATTTATTTTTGTTATTTTTTCTATTTTTATTAAAAAAGAGACAAAAAATCATTACACTTTCATTCAATTTTTGTCATTTTAAGAAAAATACTAAAAAAATAGGGCTTATTTCAATTGATTAGGCACTCAATAAACTGAATAGGTGTCTGTTTTGAGAATCTTGTATTTTTTAAAACAAATCAAATCGCAGCTTCTTTTTGTGTCTTTTGTCTTATTGAAATTTTATCTGATACTTGAAAGCTGCAGTTAGATCAAATTATGTGGCATAATATTAACCAATCACAGTAAAAATAAATTTTATTTATTGGGAGGCTCAAAATTAAGCCTGGGAAGGGAGAATAAGAATCTAATTTCATAAAACAAAAAGAAACAATATTGAACATAAGATTCATGGCAAACTTAGACATCCCAACATCAGAGACTTTCTTTAAGAAAACTCTCTCACCCGCTTCGTATGAAAGCCCTTCTAAAGCGTTTTCAACTCAAGCATACTTATCCAAGAGTCCTCTAACTTCTGAATCTAGGAATCTTTCGAGTTACTATGAACTCAAGAATTCTCTTGAGTAAAGATACTAATCTGATCTTGACAGATGGAGAGCAAAAGCCGAGGAATCTGATCTTCGTCGTGATATCATTGAGAAAGAGAATAACAGACTGGCTGAAGAACTGCTGTACTGGAAAAATAGAGCTGTCACAGCCAATAAAGAAAAGGTAGAGTCATTGAATTAAGAATTATGTCTTTAGTTACAATCGTTGAATAAAGTGATTTTCTGTTGAATCTTTTTAGGCTATTGAAGTCGAAATAAAAGAACAATTATCTAGAAGTAGAATCGAAAACCTTCAGAGAAGCACTGGAACATAACAGAATTTACTCACAGTTGAAATTGACTCTCTCCGCAATCAACTCCATGAAAAAATGAAGGAAGTTGAAGAATGGAAGAGCATCTACTTCTAGCAAGAACTGAGATCTTCAGGTATCAGAACTACCACAGAAAACCAGATGCGCAATTATGAAGCCTAACTCAGTTTGCTTCTTGGAGATATCCAAGTCAAAATTGACCAGCAAAATACCCTTGAGAAAGACAATACTGAACTATCTCTGTCCACTGCACGTAAGATAGTTAAGCATTTTAAATGAATTAGAGGTGGCAATCTGGGGGGTGGATTAATTATAAATCTGGTGGATGGTTGTAAAAGCGCTAAATAAATTTTATTATTCTTGATTTCACCAAATTTGGGGGAGAAAATTATAAAAATTAATTAATTGCTTTTGGGGAATTCAAAATATAAACAAAAACCAAATGAGATTCCAATTTTTTTCGTAATTCAGGAAAGCATTTAATTAATGTCTTGCTTTCTCTTATTTAGGTCTTGGTTAAGTGCAAAAAGAAGTCAGAGACATTAAGACTCTGCTTGGATTGAAGTTTGAAGAAAGTGAAAAGCTCAAGGAGGATGTGACTAAATCACAAATCGAGAATATCAATCTCCGCAAGAGTGAACTTTCTCTCAAGGATAAAGAGCAACTTCTGTTTTCTTAAATTGATCAGATCAAAAATAGAATCTAGAACACAAGATAACTCTAAAACATCGAGCAAGAAGCAGCCGATAAGGCTAATATTCAGTTGTTGGAAGCTCTCAAGAACGATCATGAATAAGCTAGAAACGATCTAGAACTCAGAAAGCTCTCTGTTTCTAATTTAATCGTAAGTGGATTTGAGAGAGAGAGAGAGAATTGAAAAAGTTTTTAATAAATTTGATTGGATTCAAATCGAACTATTATTAATTATTGTTGATTTTGTTAGGGAGAGAAATCACAGTAAATTGAAGATTTAAGAAGAAATTTAGAAGAAGTCAAGGGACAGATAGGTCTAACAAGACTTCAGAAAGGCAGTGCTAAGAAAGATGCTGATTCTTGGAAAGACAGACACAAATCGATCGAGCGTGAAAGAGAAGAAGAAGTGAGCAGAATTTATGATTAACGTGAAAAGAGCGTTGAGAATCTTAAGAAGTCTTTCCATTACGAAAAAGAGATTATTGAAGGGAAGATAGATAATCTCAGAACTGACCTAACTACTAAAGATCAACTGCTTTAGCAAACAGCCTAACAACTTGAAAGATCTAGGCTAGAAAAAGCTGCTTTGGAACTTGAAAAGAGACAATTACTATCTTAAGTGGAACTACAAAGACTTTAAGAAGAAGAATAAGAGCGCAATCACAAGATCAGACTCGAAGCTAGAGAGCGTCTGCATGAGAGATCTGTCTAGGTTGTTAGAAGCAACAGTTAGTATGAGAAATAAAAGCTTGCAGAATAAGAAAAAACTCTTGGTTTAGTACTTGATTCCAAAGCAAGAGAAGCACTGGAGGCTAAAGAAAGAGCAAACAGATATCTGTCTAATTCTATCATTGCAGAACGCAAGGAAAGAGAAAAGTCTGTGGAAGCTGAAGTATGGAAAAATTCATATTAAAGAAATGAAAGAGAAAAATCGATTGAGTCCGAAGTTGCTAGAGAATTACGTCGTTCTCAAGTTGAGTAACTGAAAAGATCTCACGGTGAAGAGATTTTACAGAAGGAAATCCATAACTCAGCACTTTAGTCAGTACTTGCTTCGAAACAAGGAGAAGTGTCTTCACTGCAATATGCTTCAAATAATCTAGTTCACTAACTCGCAGAGACTTAACTAGCAGCGTAAAGAGCTAATCTCGATGCTTAAGTTTGGAGATCGCAAGCAGAAGTAGAAGAAAGAGAAAAAGCCATTTAACTTCTCGCAAAAGAAAATGTGCAAAAGCAAGAAATTGAGATTCTACGCAGAAGCTAAATAGCCCAAAACTCAATCCTCCGCAATGAGATTTCAGATCTCGTCACTTCCGTCAACAGCAAAGACAGAGAAGCTGCTAACTGGAGGGAAAGCTACAACCGTCTTTACACTTCCAACTACACTAAGTGATTTGTAGATTTCAGACAAAAGAGAATTTCTAACTAAAAAGTAGTTCAATTTTTCTCTTTTCCTTATTGCTGTCTCAATTTTGCCATCTTTTTTTTGAGAATATTTTCATTTTTTTAGTTTCATTTAATATTCTGCAGCATTATTTTTTGAATTTCATAAAATTTTAAAGTTATCAAACTCTTCCCTTAATGCAATTCCTTTTCTTTTCTTTTTTAAAAGCATGCTTCTCTCAATTTTTAATCAAATAATCATTCTCAATCATAATAGATTTCATTAAATTTCAAAAGACAAACACACATACATAATGATTGTATTGTTCAGTAACTTTTAAAATCTTCAATCTTTTCCTACTAAAATATTCGGTAATTTTTGCTTATATTGAGGTTCAGTTGTCTTAACAGGTGAAGGTTCATTCGCATCGTCAATATTCTGCTAGATATTGTGCGCATTGTTTAAATGGAAATTGAGTTATTGTTTCAATAAGATTCTTTTCTAGACATCTTAGGGATTGTCAAACACACTCTTATGCAAGTTAGCTAGCACTTCATCTTCATTATTGCTCTAATTATTTTTAAATTGCTGAATATTCATTTGTTTCTTATTATTCTGTGAATCTCCATCTTCATACATAATCTTAGGCCCATTCGAGTTGTATGTAAAAAACGAAGAATTGTCCCCTGATTACTAACTTGTATCTTATTTCTGAATGGGAATTCTCGATTCCTAACCTGATTAATATTTACGACTAAGTGCTGATCGACTCTTAGAATCTTAGCCTTGACTGTAAAGCACTTTTTTGAGTGTTTCAAGACCAACTTGCGAAAGTGTAGAATTTGGAATAATTTTATACTTATTATTCAGAATATTACTATGCAATTGTATCCCAGAATTATCAATTTCTACTTTTCCATCGCCTTATTAACTCAAACTCTTCATTCTAATACCATCCCTAGCTTCATTATTTCCAAAACTAATATTTTTTGTCGAAGATTTACATGAAAAAGGATCTAATTTATCATCCCCAATACCCGATGTAAATTCTATCTTCATTGTTGTAACCGAAGAAGTAGTTTAAGGAATATTTGACTAATTCTTTATCTACGCCATAATCGCTGTAATTTCCGGATTAGCATTCAAGAGAGAGCGTTTCTGCAGAAACTCCGTTGTAAACGAATCATTCGTGAATGACTACTGTGATTTTTTGACTTTAATATCCATACTTTTAATGAGTTATTGCAGTCTATTGTTTTTCAGAGGATGCTAAATCTTCGGTGCAAAATAATATCCTTAATGTTTATGTTACGATTCATTTCTCGAATCATCAGCATTGTTCCTACTAATATCATCTATTGTAGTGCTATTCGTATTGTTGTTGTTGTTATGATTTGTGACCATGCTGTTATTGTGAAGTGAAATGTTCATTTATGAATTGTTTTTGTTATTTTTTACCAAGTCAATTTCTCTATTAACAACAATCGGAGTTGTCCTTCTATTATGAGCATTATTCAATATATTATCAGTAATGTTCTATTAGTTCTCATAATTCTAATTGATCACGGATATGTTATTGATTTAATGCTGAGATTGATTAACAATATGCGTTTGATCATTTTGTAGATCTTGCAGAAGAGAATCTCCAGCTAAAAAGTAACTACTCGCATTATTGTTGTTTGTATGCTACAGCGATGACGAATTCATCATAGATGCATGAAGAACACTCGGTTGAGAACATGTAGAAGAGTTTTACCATTACGTTTACGATGTTGGTAAGTTTTTTGGCTTTGTCTTAATCAGTGGATACAACACTTAGTTAGCATCCACTGCGATTCCTCTTCCATCGATGTATTGCATTTTTTCTGCATATTAATATACATTATTATTACTTCTTGCTACGGAACCATTTCTTTGCATTTTTCTGGAATCTTCAGTGAGTTTTCTAAGATCTTCTCCCCCTTTTGATAAGCTCTTTTTCAGCACAGATGATGAGATATTCTATCCGGCCTAAGCAAGCACACTTGACATCTTCTTTGGACGTCTAAAACACACAATATTACATTTATTTAAAATATTTTCTTAAATGTTAAAATTACTTTGGTAGCAGTGAAGTGTCAATTTTCTTTGCTAGATCTTGAGTTCCTTTCGTGAATTCTTCTGATAACTTTGCAAAATCATTCCCAACGAGCTTTTCCCTATACTTCTAATCTAAAAAGAATGCTACTTCTTCTTGTTCTTCAAATTTATAATTCTTCAGCATGATATTCTCTTCTAGCATTCGATTTTCAAGTTCAATTTCTTTACTAGCTGCTTCTTGCTTCCACACCTTCGTTGCTAATGCAACTCTCTTGTTAGCTTCCATTCTCTTTAGCGTAGGTCCACGCAATTCATTTTAAAAGATTGCTTTAGTATTTTCATATTTCAAATCCCTAGGCGAATATTCGTCTCTCATTATAAGTATTTTCTCTTCGTCTTTTTTAGAAATATTTAATTCCTTCGATATTGCAAGCTATTCGTTAATTGAATCTTCACTCCATAATGCAAGTTAAGCGATAAAGTCTGTCACTCTAAGTTATCTTAATTCTTGGAATGATAATTCTTTACTGTATTTCTTGGAAATCACATCGAGGATTTTCAAAGCAAAGACAATACGCTTTTTGCCATCTAACATGACATCTTTTGTAATATTCCAGATTGTTGGTAGGGGATGATTGATGTTTAGACTTGCTTTGAGTTCTCCTGTGTGCTTATCCCATATTTTTACATAGCAATCCATGCTACTCGTCATGAGATAGCATTCCTTGAAATTTATTAATTTCATAGCGGTTACAGTGTCTCTATGCGCATTGTTTTTCATAAAAATGATCTATTCATACAATGTTTTGTGTAGCTAGATATCAGTGCACTCTCTACCTTCAGAGGATAACTTTGAAGTTGAGTTTATCTGCAACGTTTCAGATTTTATTTGCTAAACACTTTTAATGAAATTCTCCGTGTTTGCTCTGAAAGCGTTGTAATTTACACGCTTATTGCAGTGCTCAGTGTAAATCAAATTGTTAAATTGCTAAGTGAATTTCAATAGATTCAAACCAAATATGCTGCCTTTATTAAGCGAGCAGAAGAGGTTTAACTTCACGATATGATCTTTATTCCCAGGATCTTCACCTAGACCACATTCTATTAAGATTTTATTAGCGAAGATTGATTTCTAATGGCTGTCATCACTTTCATTATTATTCGCTGTATTGTTGTTGTTCTCGTCTTAACTGTGTGTTCGTGAAATATCCAATACAGGTTGTGTAGCATTCTCTGTATTCTTTTATGCAAATATTGACTGTTAAAACGTTGAAGTTTATGTCTTGCTTTGCTGCTGCGTAGTTGCTAGCTTTGGAGTTTAACTCAAGGAGGTCTTTTGAAGAAGTTCTCTTGGCTCAGCTTTTTTAGCCCCTCCAGGTTTTGGAGGATTTGGTAGGATGCTGGAAATCAAAGGAAGAGATGAATCTGTTGGAGCATGTTACTTTGGTTGAGTTACAAAACAAGGAATAGGATTCTCAGTTCCATGAGAGTTAATCAAATGAAGGATATCGATTGATCCTACGAGTCTAGCTGAGAAAGCGTGTTCTTTCTTTTGGAAGTGCAAAATGTGTATAAAACCGTTGTTTGTAGATAAGAAAAGTAAGCTAAAACCATTGACAACTTGCATCGCCTGAACTTCAACCTTCGCAAACAAATGATAATTGTATTAGAAAGAAAAAAAACCAAATACTTTAAGACAAAACATTTACTTTAGCTTCCAGACTGATTGCAGATATTAACTTAGCGAACTCATAGTCAAAGACATAAATCGTTTCTGAGTTCGATGCAGCGAAGATCAAGTTATGATACACAGACAACTCAATTAAAGTGACTTCTTTGTTGAAAAAGCAGTTGGTGATTTCCCTTTTAACTTCTGAATCACCATCCGAAAGATGTTAGATTTTGATGTTAGAATCCCAACCACCTGTCACAAGTAATTTATTCTCATAATCGATCCTGAGATTCGTGATTTCATTGGAATGGCAGTTCAATTTATTGATTAGTTCACCATTCCACATGCCATGCAGAGTTATCTCACCTCGGTGATTTCCTAGATAAAATACAATAATAGGATTAACTCATTCTCAAATTTTTCATATAAAATCTGTGCTAAATAAAATCTGCTTCTTACCTAGAATAAATTTGCTGCCTTACTCGATTTGCTTGAAAGCAGTGATTTCATCTTCCCCATCACCAAGTAACCCAATGAAAGTTTACTTTATCTTCCCTGTGTTAACATCCACAAATCTGCAAGCACAAAAATAAATGATTTTCATCAAAAAGCCAAAAGCATTGCGAAATCAATCTTACCTGATGTCTTTTCTGGTGACAACAATGAGCTAATTCGGTGTTGTTTCAACTTTAATAGGGAACGCTTCATCTTAAGTTATCTTTTTTTTCGTTATTATCTCAGCCTCATCGAAATCAATAATATTTATCCTTGTTCCTAGAAAGCACAGCTTTCCTTATGGATAAATGTTGAGTATCCTCGTAATAACTGTTCGCTATCCACAATCTAGAGTCTACACACATTTCATAGTTCTAATATCCCAGATTTTAATCACACCTGAATCATCTGAACTAATTACCATAGGAGTCTTCTCTATGCAATCAATCGCTGTGATCATACTCTAATGTCCTATTAAATCGCCTAATGGGTTGACATCAAGATACTCTGGATTTATCGAGTGAATTGAGATTAAATTCTAGAACCCTCCACAGATGAGCACTTAGTAACTTTCAAAAAATTTCAAGGAATGAATTCCTGATTTTTTAAATTCAATGCACTAAACGAGCATAGCACTCTCGTAATTCCAGATTGTTACGAGTCTATCAGATGACCCAACAGCGATCAATTTCAATTGAGGGATCTCGACAACTTCAAAAATTGTATGCTTGATTTTCGGGGAATATAATGTTCGTTTAATACATTCTTTTTCTAAATCCCATTCGTACAATTAGTTTTTAGAGTCAGTAGTTAACCAACAATTTGGGAATTCAAGATACCAGATCGCACTTTGATAATCACTAGCAAGGCCTTAAACGGAGATTTACTTTTCGTATTTAAAATCATCACTCCGATCCCAGAAACTCATCGTGAAATCTTTCATTGTTGCACCGAGCTTTTTTGAATAGCAACAAACAAAATCCATCAAAAAAGCAGCCAAAAGTAGTCTTTGTGAAGTAGTTTTTAAACAAAATTATTCGTTACTCTCTGCTGTCTCTCACTCCAAGCCATACTGAATATAATAACATCGCTAGAGTTTTATTGTTATTATTCGGAAATATCAGTATTGTTGTTCATGCTACTGCTTTTAGGTTTGATTGTGTATTTTAACTCACATTCAAGACTGTACATGGTAATTTTATCAGCCAATGAATCCAAACTTATTATCCGCTTCATATCCTTAGCATAAACTCCACTTGTAGGCAAATATTTATTATTAAAATCAAAATCGATTTCTTGTTCTTATTTTGTTTATGATTAAGTATCTTTTTATGAAGTTTTTAAGTGATTTTATTACGTTTTAATTCGATGATTAAGGTGATGCATTGAGTCTGTTTTAATCTTTTGTTTGACTAATCTTTTTAAGTCTTCATCGTATCGTCCGTAGATTGGAGGTGGATCGATGTCTATGGATCTAATCTTGCTCGCATCAAGCTTGAACTTCTATGGCTCTGGAATTTAAACTGTTTAGATTTTATACTAGACATTGTTTTTCTCTTACATTTACTAAAAACAGCAATAAACAGTTAGAAATAAGCTTAAATTATGCAGAAAATTATTATAAATTAATGGGAGCGATCATTTAGAGAAACTATGTCTCAAAATGACTCACTCATCAGCTGCAATAGTAAAACATTTGTATAATATTGAAGCTACCTCGCATATGAGTGATGTGATATGTCTCATTTGAACATGCGTGGCTAGATTATGTGCTTCTGATATTTACTTAAACATATCAATCAAAGCCATGACAACAAAAATTGTTTCATCTTCTCTATGAGGCACGTTCTTTAACATTAATCTCACAAAATCAATGATATCTAACCCTCTAGAGGGAAAGCTATTTTCAATATCGATGATCCTTAACTTATCCATTAAACTTAGAAGAAATGCTTAGTTAATCGATTGATAAAGTCTACCATTCGCTTGATTCTTGTAGCTGATGATTCTCTAGACTAATTCTTCTACTGAGCGAGCTGCAAACTTTTCAATAGAAGATGTATCACCATTCAAATCATTTCTAATCCTGTTCTTCATCTGCTTCCAGTCTTACAAGCGCTGAGGAGAATGAATTCAAGGCAAGTAACTTTTTTTCTTCTCTTCCTGAGTAGTTCTTAATAAAATTATGATAAATATACAAAATTCTATTAACCTAAGGCAATGAAAGGAAAAACTGAAATGGAATTATAAACTCCCTCCCACCCTCCCCAATATGATGCAAAGTTATTTTTTCAACACTGCGATTTATTATTACTTTGATTTTGTTAATTAAATCTCCTCGCAATGTTCAATTAATAGATTAGAATGGAATATCTTAATCAAATAAAAAACAAGAACAAACAAGTAGACAAAATTATCAAGAATATTGGTACTAGGTGTATATTTCGTATTGCTTTTTGATTCTTATTTGAGTTCAGTTCATTTGAAAACAATTTCACTTAATTAAAGCTGATTATTTTTCAATGCAGGAATCTTAATTTCGTGAATAGGTTTCTTGCTCGGTGAAAAAAACACACACACACACCTTCAGATAATTAGATCTGACCCTCACAAAGGGAATATTCATGGGAATTTAAATGAATAATAAATTAATACTTAATCAAAGAAGGAATAAGGGAAAAGTTGGAGGATTATTTTTAAAGTATTAATTTTTTTATTTCAATTGAAAATTATTCACAGTTTGAGGGGGGGGGGATTTGAGGGAAAATGTATTCAATGATTCCTTCTTTGTTGCAATGTTCAAAGATCAACTTCTTGATTATCTTCACTTGTAATGGTGTGTCACATATCATTCAAAATAGCCTGTAAAGCTAGAAATATTAGTTTGTCTATGTGTTTGATTAAAATAATTGAAAAAAAGATAAAAAAAAGATAATTTAAATGTGAATATTTGAAATCATACATAGAAGTCTTTTAGAAAGATCAGGGACTCTTGTGTTGATCTAGTAGGGTAAATGATCTTAATCAGATGAAAACTGTTTTTATCCGCTTGATTAACATAATCCAAGAAGTTCATTAAATTCCAGTTTTATTTATTCTATCTCTTTCCTGGGAAATATTGAGCTCATCTGAATTCCATGCGCCTCTAAATGCTGTTTCAATAATTCCAAATTCACAAGTGATCTCTATGAAAACATATTAGCTCAAAACTCTTAGCAGAAATATCTTAATTACGATTAGAAATTCTTCCAGAAAGATTTCTACTTTTAATTGGCAAAGCTGAAATATGATTTTTATTAGAGTGAATAATACCACAAAAACACACACACACACTCCAATTTCAGCAAGTGGGCAGCTTTTCTGGTGAATTATCTAACAAAATATACTTAATAAAAATGAGAAATGTCTAATTTTATGTTGAAAGGAGGAGTATTAGAGAGAAAAAGTAGACTACACTACAAAAAATGACATCAAGAGTTTACAATACTTTTGAATGATAAAGCTGAACTCAAACAGCTATTCAATATATTGCAAGATCTGATTTGACTCCATAGCGAGATTTCTATGAATTATAGAGTCCTTTTATCGCTTCTACATACTAAGCATGATATTAGTCAATCTGCTCTACAGTAGGGTTTTCAATGTGAGGGAAACAAATCGCCTCACCGATGACTGTGTTGATCTTCGCTTTGCATTCAGGGAACATGAGTCCAAATCTGCTCCAGAAGAAAGCTCCCACCATTTTATACTTGTTCAGAGATAATCTAAATTTCAATCCTTTCTCGACTGTTTAGTATATTTCATTCTCACCAAAAATGAAAGTTGGGTAGACTCTGTAGCCGTATTGGAGGACATATTTTATGAACCCTTTTCTTTATTGGATGAAGATCCTATTTTCACGGACAGTAGTGAGAGTTGCTTCTTCAAAACCTCCAGGGGCCATAGCCACATTCACTTTGTTCTGCATCAGCGTTTTGATATTCTTGGCATCAACCTTTGAAAAGCAGAAAAATTGCTGATTTTTAACTCAAGAAAAAAAGTAAAAATCTATTTATCAAAATTAAGAATATTTTATGTTTAATAATGTAATATTTTATATGAATATGTTACTCCTTGAATTCCTGTGAGCATGTAGAGCAATCCAAGCCCTGGCAGGTTGAGAAGTGTGCGTGAGGCTAAAATATGACAGTTTGCGCCAAACCGATTTTTGTAATTATTGAAGACCATTCCAAATGTGAAAATGTTATGGGGATGGACTGCAAAGAGGGAACCTATTTCCTCAACAGGCTTATCTCCAATGACATCGCAAGTGAATTCTTAGAAGTATTTTTCATATGAGATCCATCTGGTATACTTCATGATCCATTCGCTCTTGTAGTAAGGATGGATGTATTAAAAATATATTTGCGTCACTGCTACTGCAATCATAATTAAATCCCCTTGAAGGGCCCTCCTGTAGACGAAAAACACAAAGAAAGATGGCATAAACAAGATGGAGCACACTATAAAACTAAAGCCTAAGACATGCTTGATATCGACTCCTTCCCAAGGATTTATACTCATTTGACTTTTATCTAGAAAATCTATCTGAAAAATTATAAATATTTTCACCCCCAGATATTTATTATCGCGTCCTTCTAATAAGCCAAAAAGAGTTTGAGGCTAACAAATATGTGTTCGTTTGTGGAAGAGGTTGTTTTTACTGTACGTAACATCGCTCTAATCTTAAAATAAATAAAAACAATAAAAAAATAGAGATTCCCTTTGTTGAACAAGATCTAAATGTTGTTTATTCCAGAACTAAATCAATATTTTTTCCAAAAAATATCTAAAGATTTACCTTTTGATAAACTCAATCAACTTTATCAATTTATCAGCTAAAATTAAATTATTGGAAATTATTTTTGTTTCTTATCAGAAAGATAAATAAGCTTATTAGAGAGGATAACTCTGTGAATAGGTAGGGTTGAGAAAAGAATAATATGATGACTCTCATCAATACTGTGCGGGGAGGGGTTAAAACGAAAGAGAAAATAATCAATGACTCTCATCAACTAATTCAATCAATCCTTTGAGGCTTTGGGGGGGGGAGAGAAGATTTAAAACGAGAGAGACTCGAATTGATTTGCGATTATTGATAAAAAACAAAAATAATCAAAAGTTGTAAAAAAAGAAAGATACAAAGAAAAGAAGAAGAATAATGGAAATCTATAAACAGAAGATCTCACCAATATTGGACTAAGTCTGCACAAAGGTTAACTTAAGCAGCTTCGATAAGAACGAGTAGCTCTAGAAGCTGACTGAGAAGCTCTAGATCAAGCCAAGTCACTTAATTTTAGTTGCATCTTCACTTCTCGTGGTTCTTTCTTTGCTCAATGTTGGTTCCAGTTTAATCTGCAACTTCGTTGGATTCTTGTATCCCGCGTACATGAGTTTCAAAGCACTGGAGACATCAGGAGCAGGAGATGACAAGCAATGGTTAACATACTGGGTAGTTTACAGCTTATTTACTGTGCTCGATACTTTCATTGGATTCACTCTTTCCTTCATTCCTTTTTACTATTTCCTGAAACTTGCTTTCTTCGTGTATCTCTTCCACCCACAGACACTCGGAGCTTCAGTCATCTATGAAAAAGTCATCCAACCTGCCCTTAAAAAATACGAAGGAGATATTGATTCTGGCATCAACAAAATTGCTCAAAGCGCTAAATGAAAAAATATTTGTTTTGTTGAAGATAAAAATAA
>Ga0302271_10000321_pt1 | contig 45837 bp, 32 predicted proteins | sample III_Bog_N1_1_FD_198767 | JGI IMG/M metagenome (GOLD analysis project Ga0302271, IMG submission 198767) | Peat permafrost microbial communities from Stordalen Mire near Abisko, Sweden - III_Bog_N1_1 | ecosystem: Environmental > Terrestrial > Soil > Wetlands > Peat | place: Sweden: Abisko...
AACCCCAACCCCAACCCCAACCCCAACCCCAACCCCAACCCCAACCCCAACCCCAACCCCAACCCCAACCCCAACCCCAACCCCAACCCCAACCCCATTCATTGTAAAAATAATTAGTTAATCTTCATTTTAATTATTCTTTCAAAGATCAATACAACAAGAAATCAAAACTTTAAACAAATCAATCTTGCTAAACATAATGATATTTTATATTTTCACTTTTAGATTTATATATTCATCTCACTTTCACCACCAATGGTAATTTTCACTGTTTTTGACACTTACTTAGTTATCAAGTTTCTTTTCATCAGTTATTTATCATCTTCAAAGATTGTTATTATTGGGGGAAATTATATTTATTAATGTCGAACATTCTCTCTCATTTATTTAGGTTTAATTAAAATATCTTAGGTGGGGGTTTTTTTCCAATCTTCACAATTAATTTGTCATTTTCTGAGGAATTTGTCATTTTCCGAGGAAAAATAAACAATTGTTAAACTAGACAACTTTAAATTTGGTTTTATTTCAGTTTTTCATCGAATTAGTTTTAGCTGATGAAATCATCCTCGAATCGATACGTTTAAATAGCGTCAGATCAGTCGCATAACATTAATTTATTACTCCAAACTAATTAATTATTGCATTTCCTCCTTTTTACAGCGAGATCTAGAACTAATATATTAAAATACCATGACTTACATTGGGGAGATAGCAGCATTGGCTTCAGCAGGTAGTTGGGCAATAGCTTCGACTATTTTTGCAGTATCCGTGAAGGCATATACTCCGATCATGCTGAACTTCGTGAAGGGCTTAGTATCAGTATTGGTATTGTTCATTTTGATGGTTTTATTCAACGATGAGTTATTCCCCTCGAGTGCAGAATCGTAAATGTACTACAAGCTGTTGCTATCTGGAACCATAGGCATAGCCTGTGGAGACACATTCTACTTTTATGCCTTAGAAGAATTAGGTGCACGTAGGACAATCTTACTGGAGACACTTGCTCCTCCATTTACTGGCATAATAGCATTTGTTTATTATGGAAATACTATTTCTCTAACTGGATGGATTGGAATAGGATTTACCGTCTCTGGTATAGCTCTAGTAGTTAGAGAGTAAACATCTGAAAGTTCACCATCAAAAGACACTGAAATGCTCCTGATTTCTGCTAATGAGCCTCTAACTGAAACGAGTTAAACCTCAATTGATGATCACCTCGAGAAAAAGATGATTGCCAGACAAAAATAGATAAAAGGTTATTTTGCCGGAGCGTTATCAATGTTCTGCTAGGCACTTGGCATAGTTGTCTCTCATGATGTTCTTAAAACTTAAATCTTTGGACCGTCCACAAGTAGTTTCATAAGATTAGTAGGAGGATCAATTGCCTTAGCCTTGGTGATTATTTTCAAAAAACAAGAATCTTTTACTATCCCTAAGTAATCAAACAAGCTCAATGCTCTACTTGGTCTTGGCATCTTGTGTGGTCCAGTTTCATGCATTTGGTGCTAATAGTTATCTGTAATGTACACCAGACCTGAAATAGGCTAAACTCTTATGGCGACGACTCCTATTTTTGCAATTTTTATTGGAAAAATATAAGGGCACACCATAGGAATTAAATATATTTAAGGATCGCTTCTTGCGATTCTTGGAGTTGTTTTGACTGTGTGGAAATGAAAAAAAGACAATTGTCTGAAATTAAAAAAAACACACATACACACACACAAAGAAGAAACGAACAAAAGAAATTACTTTCTTACTTTGAAAAGTTATTTTATTTCCTTAAAATTAGTTAGTTTTATCCTCCATATTTGTATTATTCTCAATAAGAGTTTTATGTCAAATAATTTTTTGTTTTTTTTCGATTTATTTTGGTTATTTTTTTCAATTAAATAGACATTTATCATACTATTTGACCTCGAATTTTACCCTTTTTTCCAATTTGTCTTATTAGATGTTCTAAAACATATTTGTGAAAAAATAATGATTATTTATCAAATTAACAATAGGTCAGCTTTCATACTTCATTTTAGTTAATCATTTTAACTTTTTGAAGAAAATAATTAATAAAAAGGAAAAATAATATCATCATGCTACTTGTTAATGTTAATATTTATGGTAAAATGGCCTAGCAAAAATAAATAACATTTAATATCCCCTGCAATGACAAAAGCAGTAGGGTTTTAAAAAGATTATTAGTGCTTTTTCTTATGGTTTGGCATTTCTTTCTTTCAAGAGGGTCTGTTCCACAGCTTAGATTGAGGAACTTCCACAGGCGAGAGTTTGTAGTAGAGAGTATTTCTACGTTCTCCATTATCTTCGAAACGCTCATAATTGTAACCACCGATTTAGAAGGAGCTCCATCCCCAAGTGATCACAATGAACAAAGTCCAAGGAACCATCTTTGTGTTGAACACTGGAGTGTGGATGTTGAAATATCCGTTACGCTCAAAAGACGAAGTTCTTCTGTACCAGTTTCTAGTTGCGGGTAATCTTGTCTTGAGTGGCACCAATCCCTTGATGTTTTCAGGAACATAAGGCACAGGACGATAGGTACCTTGATTTTTCGCAATGAATTCAGCACGCTTTTAATGGAGATCACCGAATTCTGGTGCTACAATGTCGTACTGATTATCGAAACTTTTTTCAAAATGACTGAAATCTAGCTAATCTTTGCCCATCTTTTCCCTTTTATTTTCTCTCTTATTCTCAAAATAATAAAAACCTTTCTTCATCTCCCACTTTCTCAGACTTTCTGTTCCCCATTCGTTTTTTATGATGTTTCCTCCAATAAAATTAATCTAAAAATTATCTTTTTTGGTCAATCTTTTCATTCAAAATTAACCAATGAGCACAACAATAATTCTCCCCTAAGATCCTCCCCTTGCCTTATGGATAACTATGAGCACACTATCAAATAATTTATAAATTAATTATTGCATAAAACAATTATTAAATTGAAAAAAAGAAGAAAACAAAGAATACTATCAGCGCTTCAAAGACAGTTTTTCATATACTCCCCTTTATTGAAACTCACTCATTATAGCTTGAAATATATAGGTCTCCTTTTAATGCGTTATTAGGAGTTCAAGCTCGAGTGTAGATTCTAAATTTATCGAAGAAGTTGCCGAAACTGTTTTCAAGACAAAAGGTTCAGCCCCCCTTATATGTTATATGTAGCTCCAGTTATGCTAATTATCCTAAAACGTCGTTGCTGCCCATCCTGATTGATTCCTACTACTGCCTCTATATCTCTCTCAATTCATATTAATACATATACAAATTGTAACTACACAAACAAAAATATTGAATGAAATAAAAATAAATAAAAACTAATCATAACAAAGACACAATCATTTTAGTTTTTCGTTTGTTATTAGATTAGAAAGATAAAAAATAAAATATGAGGAAAAATATTCAAAATTTATTGTGGGGGGTTGTTTTTTAGTTTTGGGTGTTGTGGGGGGGTTTTAGTTTTAGGTTTTGTGGGTTTTTTTTTAGTTTTGTGGAGAAAAAAAAAACTTGAAGAATTTTAGTATTCAGAAATGAAGGAATCTTATGGATTTTTTTGCTAATCATTTGGAGAAGATTTCTGTATTTGGAGATTTTAGTTGATAGAATTCTAAAATTATTTTTGATAATTTGAAAATTAGTATTCAATGCATCATTAATTCATTGCCTGAGAGTACTACTATTAATTGTTTTTGCAAGTTATTGATCACATCAGAATCACTTAAATTATCTAGATTTTTTGGAATAAAACTTTAGACTTTTACGACAGAAAAAAGAGGAGAAATACAAGTACTATGGGGTTTATTTTCAGTAAGATTTTCAAGAAACTCTTTGGAGCTAGCAATACGTTCAGTATCCACATAGTTGGCTTGCAAAACGCAGGCAAAACTACCATCCTTTATTAATAGTCAGCTAAACAAAATAACTATGTTTTTTCATATTATTATTGTATTGACTGAATTTGAATGTCCTACTTTACAGCAATCTAGGGAAAGTAATTGAGACTACCCCAACACTTGGAAGCAATATGGAAGAAGTGACTCACAAAAATGTCAAGCTTAAAGTAAAGATAATTCTTGATTGGCTGCATGTTGAGTTGATTTGATATTTTTTTACTTGCAGGTATGGGATCTTGGAGGTAATTGCGGAAAATAGAAAAGAAAGAAAATGAAGAAGATAACATAAGAAAGAGATGATTTGAAGAGATTCTTAGTGATTGTTTCATTTTATCTTCCTTTTTGCATTACCTACTTTAGGATAAAAGACAATCAGAGAAGTTTGGGACTCTTACTTCTAAGAAAGTGATGTAAAAATGAGTGTTATTAAATAGAAAATTGAAATGAAATGCTTCAATTTTTTAAATAGCATAAAAAAAAAGAAATACAACTAAACTGCAAAACAACAATGTAATATTTATTCCTATTTTAGGCAGTGATTTATGTAGTGGATGCTACTGACAAGAGTTTAATAGATGAAAGTCAGGAGGAATTTAATAAGCTTCTAGCAAATGAGCTGCTCAAAAATGCAGTATTCTTAGTCTTTGCAAATAAACAAGATCTCCCAAATGCCATGACTGCTGATTAAATTGCTGAAAAATATAAACTGAGTGACATTAAAACACATTCATGGCACATACAAGTATTAAATCTTTTTACATTTTGAGCATTTAGCTAAAAATTAATATGATTTGGTGAAAACGATTCTCTTCTTTTTTCTACATTGTGTTATTACAATAGGCTTGCAGTGCTGTGTAGAAGACTGGGTTAGATGAAGGACTTGATTGGGTTGTAGAAAAAATCCTTGAAAAGAACAAATGAATAAGGAAGCATCTTGCAAAATTACAAAATCTTATTTTAGCATTTTTTGGTTTTACACAAGTAGTTATGTATTTGTCTCCACGTTGTTCTTTTCTCTCTTGAGGTATCTTTGAAGGACGTGGCATTGTGAATAGGGATATATTTCATTACAGCAGGGTGGCGAAGTGGAATCGCGTTGGGCTCATAACTCAAAGGTCGGAGGATCGAAACCTCTCTCTGCTATTAATTTTTTTTGTTTCTTGATTGATTACGATATTTAATTATTTTTTGTAAATTTTGATGGGCATTTAATCAAGGGGGGGGGGGGGGGGTATTAAGTGATCTAAAAAAGATAATGAAAAAAAAAGAATTCATTTAGAAGAATCTCTTAAGATTTTCTTGGATTAAGAGAAAAAAAGATTAACAAAAACAAACATTCGATCAATCATAAGAAAAAACAAATTGATATCTAAGCTAATAAGGTTGTACACTCCTTTGCTGAAAGAAAATGATAAAATCATTCAGGATAAGTTCATCTCTTTTTGCGAATTCGAGGGTTATTTTTTCGTTCTCTTCAAAATAAGTGCAGAAAATGCAAGCTATGAACTTCTATGAAGTTTTAGATGTACCTTCTCATTCGAATCTTGCATAAATCAAGAAAGCATACATCTAAAAAGGTATCCTTAAATTCAATTTTTACAAAGGAACTCAAAATCTTCTATTAATATACAAGCATCTTTTTAAATCCAGCAAAGGAATGGCATCCAGATTAGAATCCTGACAAACAAGATGCAAGTGTAAGAACAAAAAAGCAAAAAAAATATTTAAAAAATGGATTCTTCGATGCAAATCCATAACTCAAGACATGAAACAAATGATTTTTTGGTACCCAAATTTTACAGGAGGTCTTCAAAGTTATCACGAATGCCTACGAGACATTGAAAGATCCAAGCAAGCGATAGATTTACGATTTAGGAACAAGCAATCCGAATTTTAATGATCATGCTTCGGAAGAAGATTATTCCAGATATTATGATGAATAATCAGGACATAAGAAATCAAAACCTTATTGGCAAAATAAATGGCACAATTATTAAAAACCTTAAGGCGAAGAGACTCTCCGAGATCGCTATGAAAACATGGCTTAGCATCAACGGATGGAAGCAGAATGGGAATGGAAATCCGTTTTGATAAAATTAGGCGTGATCGTAGGAGTTTTTGTAGCATTTGATATGGTGCGATACTACAAGCAGCAGAAACACAAGGAACTCATTAATATTAAAAAAGAAATACTTATTCAACAATTCAATGACGAATCGAAAGAAATCGACACTGGAGTCACTCTAAATGATTACATAAAAATAAGGCTAAATCAAATTGAAGAAGATGAATCAGGCTTCGAAGAACTCAAATGATAAGGAATAGTCTTTAAAATGAAAAAAGAACATCTATTGAAACTTATTTAGCTTTTAGTTTTGTTTGGATGCTTGTGTTGCAGCAAATAATTAGATTATAAAATAATAAAAAGTTCAAGTTTTTTTTGAAAGGAGATGGAAATATTTCACATAAATTGCTTTACTGTTGTCAAATTTTCACTGAGATAACTCAAACTTAGTCTTCTTGTCTTTGTTTATTTTCTTCACTAGACAAAGGTTCAGCACTTTCAAGTTTAACTTCCTAAATCGGTTGAGCGTTTTCTACTTCGCCTTTAATATTATCTACTTCCATATAATCTAAAATTTACTAGGTTTCTTATTAATTTGTTTTTTCTTCTTCATTAGCTTAAGCTGGTGCTGCTGATCCTTTTTCTTCCTCTAATGAGGACTATTGCTGTTATTACTACTATTGTTATTCAAGTTCTTTTTGATGAATTGCTTTTTCAAGTGTTTCTTTATACTATTTTTGGCAAAAACCATTAAAAAATTAAATTCTTATTGTGTAAAATTTTTAAAATAACTATTTTTTACAAGTGAAAAGACTTCTTTTGCGAGCTCAACTGGAAAGAATGTATGCATGAATCCCTTGTCTTGATTCAAATTCACTAAGAAGGGCTTGATCCACTTTGTATCTCTCTCCTTTTATAAAAATTTCAGTAAAAAACAAATCGTTATTATCTAAATATTAGAATAAATGATCAATTATTTATGTCTATTAGTATTCTTACAAGTTGCTCTGAGATGATGAGAGTTCTGAAATTTGCATTTTTAGTCGAGTAGTTGCATAGCCACTTGATAAATAGAAGGGACATTGTTTCGTTAAATCTGCTTTTCACTTCCATTTTATGTAGGACTCTCTCTTGTCTGTAAATTTCACTTACACTGAATAGCACATTCATTCTCTGCTATGATAGCCCATCTTTCAGCTCAATCTACTCCGTGGCCAGTCTGTAGGCTACTTCACTCTGTAGTTTAAACACCAAAAAAGATCAATTTTTATCTTATTTTAAAAAATATTTGTTACTTAGCTAGTTTCGAAGCTGAAATCACAAATAAAATCCCTCAGAAGTTGCATGAGTTAGATCGATATCGAGCGGTTCCCCCACGCGATGTGTGCAAGAATCTTAAACGGATCGTCTAAATACACGCATATCTGCAAAAACTCACTGAAATTTTGAATAACTATTTGCTCTATCTCCGGATCCAAAGTGAGATTAACATGCTAGTGGAACTATTCGCAAGCCTCGCGGTACACAGGAGAAGCCATGTTAATTTAAATCATACCTTTTGTGCAGCTTTTAATAATTATATCGGTAACAATTTTTGATAAAGTTCTACTGTTGTTGGTGACATCCTGATCTTGATACTGTTAAAAATGTAATTATTTTTTGAATAAATGATTGATTTGGTAGTTTGCAAGCAAAAGTTGGCATATTTACTTGATTATTGCTGAGCTATCTCTTGATAAATGCGGTTAAGCGAGTCATGTAGTTTCTAGTGAGCAAGGATTCATTCATGAAGAGGATTAAATTACAGTCTTTCTGGATTATTTCCTTAATGAAATTAAGGTAGTTTGAAGCACGATTGAAGTGGTTCATTAGACTATTGAATTAATCGATCAGCAATAAATGCAGGAACCTTAATGCGCAAGAGGTGGTTTCTAATGGAAACAAAATGAAAAATAAGCACATTCAATTTTAATTCTGTTTATTCCAGAAACTTTAAAGAAAAAGCAAGGGAAATGCTCTTTTTTCTTAAATAAACTTGCATTTTAGGCTTCAAGGAAATACAAATTACCTCCATATGTTTCAATCTAGGGAATAGAAGAATTGGTATCTTTGACTCTCTTGAAATAGTATTTCTCTTGGATGTAGGTATTTTCAACTTAGAGAACCTTGCTAAAACTTGTCAAGAGAAGCTTCTCGAATCTATCACGAATCTCGTAGTTATACTGATCCAGCAGCATATTCACGATTAAAGTTTTTCGATTGGGAAGGTAAATATCCAAAAACCAAAAACACATAGCTGTATTTTTCTCCAAGATTTCTTAGAATCGTTTTAGCGCTTCACAAATGTTTAAACTGTTCTTTTGTTTGTCTTGATTCTCGAGAAGAGCTTGCAGTGCAAATAAGACTACCTACACGCAAGGCTGTTCCATTAAGTATTCTATGGTTTCTTCCTTCGGAATGTCCTTAAGATTTTGAGAAATAAAACAAAAAAGAAAAGAATATTATTTATTTGTTTTTTTTGAAGAGGACAAATTAATTCAAATTAGTGCCTTTTCTCATACCTGATGTACTTCAAAGTCATTTTCATTAAGCTCTGAGCAGTCTTTATCGATTTCTTGCATTTAAATCAGTATGCTGTTTTCCTTCATCCAAGTGAGCTGTTGAAGTTGAAATAGAGAAAAGGAAAGATTCCGTGTCACAGGTATACTCGGTGGGAAAGGATATGCAAAGAGTAAATCCTGCACAAACGAGAAATAGTCGGTATCGAAGATAAACCTTGATTGCCAGAATTCTCTGTTTTCCGCTTTTATCCGCTGCATCAGGTCTGTAGGAATATCGCGCATGGCAAGCTCAGCAAATTTATGAGGAATTGCCTGGACTCGTTCGTAGAATAATATGTAAGCATTCTTGCTCTAGCCAAAGCAAACAACAGTTTTTATTTTAAGAAGAAAATACAATTTCTGTAGTAAAAATACCATCCAAACTTTTATGATTTTTTACCTTGTTAAAGTCACACTCTTCCCATAGTCCATTATTTCTAGAAGACCCTTGATGTGAGCTCTTACCACCATAGCATTCCTCAGGAAGGTTTTCGACTTTAAACTCTCTCACAGTCGAATCGTTGAATTCATACCATCTTGGGTTAGTATCAGAAAAGAGTTAGAATCAAAGTTAGTTTTCAATTTGGTGATTTGAAATATCATCAAATTAAGAAATACTTAAAAATAAATTTTACTTGTCATCATCTCTATTCTTAATGAACGAATAGTAATGTCCAGATTCAGCTGTTCCGTTATGCACTAACACACCAGCTAGATTATAAGCGTAATAATTCTCAGGATGGATATCCGCTTCTGATAAGCTTCTACCTTCAATTTCGAACAGATTCTATTTTGCCCAAGGACGGAGGTTCAAACTTAAAGGGAATTCAAAGTAATCATTGATTTTTTTCCTTTCCATGGTATTGTAGTCAAAATCAAATCGCTTGAGTGTCAACACTAGAGTGTTTGGAAGAGTCTTTATACAACTACGCTTTTAAGCTCTGATCTTTTTATCGTATTTGCTGCAGAAATACATATTCTCACCTTCTAGTGCATCTCCTTTGACTTGCGCGTCTAAAGCTTCAAAGATATTCTTACATTTTTGGATATCCACAGTGATTGTCAAGAAAGGTTCCACAGTCTCTGCTAGGAATGGAAGATCTTCTTCAAGAGAAATTATTTCATTTGAAAGTTGTCCTCCAATAAGCTCCTCTAACAGAGTCTTCTCCTGGGTGCCTTTTAAATCCTCTTCAATTTTATCTGTGATCCTGTTGAAGAACTCGTTTACATCTTCTTAGACCCGCACGTTGATGGCAGCCCCATCAAATCCTAAATAGACAAAACCACAATAAATCAGGATAATTACAGATAAAATGGTAGATTAGTTGTTTAGGTTTTTTTTTATTATCTTACCTTTGATGGATTCGATGACTGAAATTGGCACTAGATATTACTTAATCGTGCATTACATTTAAGCAAACAGCAGTTGTAACTAGTATGCAGTGTTCTCTTTATAGATTTGTTGCACGATATCCAATGAAGACTAGCTATCTGCTTAAATTGGTACCGGAATAGGAGTGTTTAGCAATGCATTTCTGAATTATTTTATCATATAAAACTACTGCAAAAGACTGTTGATATAGCATGTACATCCAAGATTCTTCAATCCAACAAACCCATGTGAAGGCTTGATATTTATATCAGCATCTTGTTCTGTCGCCTACAGATGCGTTTGATTATTTTTGACATTCTTGAAGACTAATTCGAAATTCTCTGGAGAGTACGAACACATCAGCAACGCAAGACCAAGAGCTGCTTTTCTAGTCTCTCTGTGCTTGCATTTCGGTAATTCCACGAAATCTTGCACATCCATATCGGAATTCGGCATGTAGAATAGATAATCCATGAGATTTTTGGTTAGATTTTTATCTAAACAAGATAATTCTTTTTCCCGCAGAATCAGCTCTTAAGCAAGCTTTAGTAAAGCTCCTAGAACGCGATCTTAGTTGTTCTGCGATCTCGTTTCTATTATGGGTCTCTCGTCGATGAGTTTAATGACTAAAGTGAATAAATCTTTGGGATTCAAGTGAGATAAATTCGGAGTTTGAATTTCATTTGAGTTGAAAATGAAGAATATGAGTGTTAACAGATATTCATCGCATCTCGAGAAACTTGGATCCACAACGAATTTCTCTAAATTGCTCAGCAACATAGTCATAAAGAATTCTCTAGGACTTGAAACTTGAATCTTCTAATCTATTTTGTATCAAAATATGAAAATTATTTGATGTCTTTTCAACTTAAACAAATAATAATAAAATAATACCTTTGCTTTTCTCAAAAGCTAGAGTCAGATCTTCAAGGAATTCTTTGGTTTTCTAGCGGATACGGAGACACGGGGAAATAAACAATTAAAAGGAAATCACTTGCTAGATTCTTTATGCGTTCATTAATTCTTGGATATTTTCTGGAATTAGAAGAATGGAACTTTTGGTCGTGTAAAGTGCTTATGCTAATAACTCTTCGATGTAAGGCTCCGGTTAAGTTAAGAGAAGATTCGATGTAGCATCTATTATCTCTAAGCATTTAAGAGTTAAATCAGGATGAATTACCTTAGATTAAAGGAGCACTAACAAGTCTTCATTTTGTTTGAGATCATTAACTAATTCTTGAATTCCAGAGTTGTTATGATTATTTGAATTATTTTCAATATTCATCTCATTTGTTTGCATCTAATTCGCGCCTTAAATCTAGCAGCTGTTTCTAGCCATCTCTTCATCACTGAGAATCTGATTCGATATGTTTGGATTGTTTGTAGGGCCAAAGAATGGAGAGGGTGGCTACAGAGTCGTTTGATTTTGTATTTCTGGTTTCGTGGTTATTATTTCTTGTTCTTTATGCTAAATATCACATAACTGTGGTGATTAAGTCGCAAAGTACACCTCAAGGTAGGTTTAAAGAATTGAGAACTAGCAAGCAGTGACTTTTGGTTAAGAGCGGATTTATCCTTCGAGATTGATATTTCCTACGATTCTATCGTAAATATAACTAAATCCATGTGCTTGCAAGAATTCAATTCTAAACTTCTTAGAAAGCTTGGCTAAAGCATCTTCTTGTGATCCTTCGGCTTTAGTACTTGATGGGCGTATCAATTGCGCTATCATTTAGAGTCGATACAATACTACATGACTATTTGGGATATTTAAAAACGAATCCCATTATGCCCAACCTATCTCATAACTTGGAGCACTACACAATTCAGCTAAGGCTTATCGTTGTTGCTTGCTTACAGGAAGGCTAGCGATGATATTCCAGACGGAATCTCTTACATCTGATAGAGAATTTACCTCCAAGACATTGAAAAGTAAATCCAAAAATTCTTCTCTACTCGATAAGACTTCAGCTAGGCTGCTATCAGCAACTTCCTCCTTCTATTCTTGGTCTAGCGGCTTCGAAGTCTCTTAATTCGTTTACTATTATTGATTTGACTTTGCTGAAGCGAGAATCTCTTCATTAATTTTCGATTCCTAGCAAAAGAATTTGGTTTGCATTTCGTTGGTATCATAATCGTCTGTGAGACAATTCATGGCGTCTTCGAGATTATTTAGTTTCTCTTTCAGCACAAATCGCAAGAAATCCTCTGATTAGCCATCGCCCAAGACTTCTCGGATTAAGGCTAGATTCTCATCGTAATTCTAAATATCTAATGGACCTGCATAAGGTAACGGAATAACTACATTTTCTGGTTGAAGATTACCCATCATCATGAAATTAGTTTCATCTTATCGAATATCAATAGTAGGTTCAGCTTGATTATTGTTGTTGTTTTCGTTGTGATTGCTGCTGATTTTTTCCATATTATTGTTTTCATTAAACTATTGCCTCTTGCTGACTAAGAAATTGCAGTTAGAATCGATTTGGTAATCACTCAGTGTCCTAGTCAACACACTTATGTTCTTCCCTCTCGAATAAGCTTCTAATTCATCTCTTTTCTGTTTTGGTAGTATTCTATCTATTTAAGCAGATTTCAAAATAAAAATTAAATTATCTATGTCCCCTTTATCATTTCAAAAAATCTACTTGAAACAAAATAATATTCTTTTTACCACCAATCATTTCGAAGATATCCTTCACAGTGGACGAAGTAGAGACTTCAATCAAGAATTTCGGCTGATTAATTCCTGGAATAGCAATATCACACGTGATGATAATCTTCTTCTCCACGAATCTCTCCTTGAAAACCGATTGGGTTTTCTCTATGTTCAATAAAAATTTTCCAAGCAATTCAAGTGATCGCTTTAGAACTTTTTAGTTAAATTATTGGTTTTTTTAACCAGTTTAAGGGTCTTCTTCGGTATTTTCACGACAATCTGATGCTGTATTCTCGTAGGACAAGAGATTCGAGTAAGATTCTTTGATTTATCCCATAATATGGTTGATATAAGCTTGTCTTAATTTCTGTGTAATCACAGGATCTGTATTAGAATTAGAAGCAGCTAACAGCACCCTCGTGAGAACGTATCCAGCTCTATTTTGAATACTCGAATCAGGATGCTTAATACACAAATCCCAGAATCGCTAGATACCTAGAACTTCCGAGTCAAGAAGATAGTAATTAATTGCATTCTTGGTGGCTTGAGCTGGCGAATCAAACACTGTGATAACAGGTGGAGATCCTTACAACGGCGCAAGGACTTTAATATATTCGTTTAAATAGAAGAAGTAAGATTCCAGGCAAGATATTGATGGCGAAGAATAATAATTGATATCTACAACTAGCAGAATCTCAGTGAAGATATAAACTGCACATTCCCGAGATAGCAGCTCAAAAGGCTCTTGATTAGTTGTGTTGTTTCTATTCCCTCTGTTCGGGTTCATTGGAAATATAGACGACTAATGATTCTACTATGGATTAGCATATTGCTGCACCTTATTTATTGCCCTCTGCTCTTCTAAAAGAGAAACCAAAAATGAATAGAACAATTCTTATTCTGAGCTGCACTGCTCGTTTACACAGAATATCTCAAACAGCTACTTCACAAGTACGACACTCAAACTTCGTCTAAGTGCTCGGTGGCTGTCCACAATCGATTCGAGTCGCAGCTTGCATGATTAAATATACCATTTCTCTAATCCAGCCGAATTTGAGCTTGACACTTCATCTAACGTGTTCAATAGTCTATTATTGACGTAAGGGATCTTGCTAACTTCATTGCGGATCCTTCCTGCATGGAGATTCTGCACAACTGGCTTTTCAATCTCTTCTTAGATGCTTTTTGCTGTTTCAGAAGGATTTTATTCCATTTATGAAACTTCCTGCTGTTTCTTCTCTTCCTTATCTTCTGGTTCCTAGGTACTTGGTATTATTTCCTCTTCGCATTAGTTTTGCAATGCTCCGTGATTATTGACATCGCTATGATCATTTTCTTTAAAAGTTCCATGGTGGCTTCTAGTTTCTTCAGGTGAAATAACGCCTTCATTTTCTTTTTCTCCTGTGGATTTTGCTGAATCTGTGAGAAGAATTCTTGTCTTGAGGAATGCCAATTTGATCTTCTGCAAGCTATGCACGAGGGAAATCTAAAAGAAACTCTTCGATTCCAAATATGCGAAGAATTCCTCAGGCGTTTTCAATATGTCTTTGTAGTTAGCGTCCTAAATCGGCAGGTTTTAGCTGATTAGCTTGACGAATGTGAGACACTCATCTAGCATTTCTTCTTTTCCCAGCATGTCTACACATCGATTCAGCAGCTCTAGCTTGAGTTGTTTGAATCTGCCTTCGATAAGTTCTTTCATTATTGCAATGGCTTTTTCTATGACGACTTGGGAGCATCCTCCTGGAACTGTTGTAAGAGCTGCTGTATTGTTGTTACTGGATGAATGATCAACTTATTCAACTAGCTGGTATCTGTTGAGCTAAGCCGACTAAACTCTCTGAAGTGTTATGCTATTTCCAGCGATTATCTACCATACATATTCAAATATCTGTACTGCTTGTTCACTCAAAGCTGTGCCAATTCTAATTCGCTTTTGAGATTACTACTAATTATTGTCATTTTCTTAATCTTCTTTACGATACTATCGACCTTTGAATGTTCGGATCTTTTTATCTGGATAAACCATTGTGTGAGTCTCCTCAAAGGCTTCAGTTTCAAAATCATTTTAATTCTTCTGAATCTTCATTTCAATATTTCTTCTCACTGCATCATCTTCATTATCTTCATCTTCCTCCCCTTGGCGTGCAAAAATATCGCAGTGAATATCTACGAAAGCTAGCAACAACAATAACAACAAAAATCAATCGAATCATTTGACATTTTTATTTCACTATTGGCTAAACAATTATTTCGCAAAAATTAATTCAAATCTAATCCAATAATTCTAAATTATTTGTTTGTTTTTGTTTTCTTTCTTCTATTTGTTGTTTAAATTCTGATTTTTACGTATTTGCTCGTTTGAGAGAATATCATTCTCATTGCTATCTACAAAACCAACAAAACAAATTATCCATCAAGTAACTAACTAACTGCCCCCTCAAAAGTCAATTCATACGATTTCATTCTATTTCCTCCTTCCCCCCTTAATCTTAATGAATATCTTACTGTTTTTCTGCTTTTCATCTTCTTCAAGATCGATATTTTTATTGTCCGCATTTGTGAAGCTTTCAATATCTTCTGTTTAATAGTCTGATTATCCCTTCTGATCGTTATTGACATTTGCATATTTCTACGAATAAAGAAACGAATTAGAAGCCATAGCTTTGAGTAGAAGCAAGCAGTCAATGTCCATTTCATGCAGTGGTGTTTATTTGATCTAGAAGAGAAGACATTGGAGATCATTGCAAGTCAATATTTCGGCAATATTATTGAGCAATGCGAACAGACAAGATTTAAGAGAATGATGTTTCCCGCTAGCCAGATTGTAAATCGTAATTATTTGCTAAATATGCAAGTCCTAATTTCTGTATAAGAAGCTCACCAAGGGGAAACTCCTCTTGACTATCTCAGGATGGCATGATTCACTGCTGAAGATCTTCTCAAAAACTTCCTTTTATTTAAACCATTTCGCTAGAAACGGTTTTGAATTCGCTGGACCAAGCGAATCTGCATATTTTCCTAACGCAGCTTCTATGTCTTTGTTGGCGTACGTTGACTGTACGTCTCCTTGGTTCTTCTAACTATCATGGAAGGTTTCATTAATTTCTTATTCATCGACGATTGATCTCATTTTGGAGATAATATTTGTCAATCCAGCGACTCTGTGTTGTAATTATTGACTCTAAAAATACACGAAATGCATTTCTAATTCTAAGCGAGCCAGAACAGAAATTGAGTCACATATTAAGAGCGTATCATAAGTCAAATAGTTCATGATTTTCAGAATCTTCTCTACGAAATTCAATGGTACTTGTTTTATGTATCCAAATAATTTCTCGGGGATCTACGCGTAGCAGGGAAGAAGCAGTTTCTTCAGGGAAGAATGGTAGTTCCTTCCTAGAGGGAGTTCGCTGAGGAACTTTTTGAGTAGCGATAGAGCTTCTTTGATGCGAATGACATTTGTGCTATTCTATACGACGTCTAAAAGCACTAATTCGAGATCAAGTGAAGAGACTTTAGCTTTCATAATATCTTAGATGGAGTTGATTCTCATTTGATAGAGCGAATCAAACTTCTTTTGTTGTCGATCTAGATTATATCCTAGGATTTCTTCAATTTTTATCTAAAAAGAAGCACAAAAAAGACAATTTAGGAAATTAAAAATCATTCTTTTCGAAGAGAACTTTTTCTTACGAGAATCTAATAAGCATCGAAGATATTCGAGAAATTATAGAAATTCGGCTGGAAATTGAAGGCTTATCGTAGAATCCAAGTCAATCCATCGAATTCCTTAAAGTGAACAATCGCAAATTCGAATGTCTTCCAGAGGAATATGCATCCTTCCGCGAAGGAATTAATATTCGTGAAGCTCCTGAGAAAAATTAATAAAAACGAAAAAAACGAGGGAAATTATTTAAAATAATTAATAATTTCTCTGAGAGAATTTCGCAGATAAATTGTTTTTTTCACACACAATATTCTAACATACTTTGAATCTGTGTCGAAGATTATTTTTGTGAGAGCAGCTAAAGGACCAGAGATGAATGCCTAAATTTATTTTTTATCTCCACTTGCTCCATATCGCTTATGTTCCTTAAAATCAACATGATATTAGTTATTGTGCTTAAGCTACGTAATTTATAGCATATTTTGTTGTTTTGCGCAAAAATGAAAAATTCCAAATCTTATTTTTACCTAGATGCTATTCTCCATAATATTGAAAGCTCTTTTGAAGTAAGCACCTAACTCAAAGAAGTTAGTGGATTTTCCCATTTTTTCAAACTATTGTATGTCTATTTCTTAGAAACTTTACTCCAATTACATCTCTACTAATTGAGGTTTATTTTCCAAGGACACATGCTGAAGCGAATGGTGTTATTCAAGAGGAATACGATCTAGATTATTCGTTTTATTTTCTTCTTCCTCAAGAGTCTCTTCAGCCCTAGCTTAAACCTACTACTGCGGTTGCTAATCTAATAAAGGCGTATGAGAAACTATCTCTTCAGGCACAATATTTTATATTTTCTCCTCTGTTTATGGCATCTAGTTCTTTTTATTTCCTTTCTTGCCTTATTAAATCTATTTACGTTTATTATATTCTTTAAGAGAAGGAGAGTTTATTCTTTTTTTCTCTTCTAGCCTATCCCCTCCCTCTCTCTCTATCCTTCAATTTCCCTTGAATCGGATCTTACTTTTTCTGATAATTAAAAAAATGCGTTGCATCTTAGCTTATTTCAATTCAACTTAATTGTGAGATACTCATCATCATTACGAGGGGGAAAATAAAGCAAGAAAAATATTTAAAAATTCCATATTTTTTATCTGTTCTTTTGGTATTTCTCTTTAACAAATAAATTGTTAAGTAAATTAGTGTTAATTATGTTTTTAATTGAGATTTTTAAATTATTTTATTGTACTTGAATACTTTGTAAATGAAAAACCAAATATTCTGATCAAGTAATACTATTATCGTTAATAAATTAACTTGATCAGTCTATTTGTTTCAAAAACAAAATGGCCCAACAATATTACCATCTAGAAGAAATTACTATGGAATAACGAATTTATGTGGGAAATACTGTTTATTTGTTCATTGAAGTTTGTTTTAAGGCTAACACATAATTTAGTGGATTGATTTTGGACTTTGAATTTAATTAAGATCAAGCCTTGAAAATACATTATTTTTTAGATATTTTATTCGAAAATATTAAGTAAAAAAGAATACGGAAAAATGTCAGCCAAAAATAAAATGGATCCTAAGACATTTCCTGAAGAGAGTTATGAATCAGTTAGACCATCATAAAGCTAAGAATAATAAAAAGCTGCTCTCCTTCATCGAGAGAAAAGATAAGAATCAACTGCAGAAGTGCTTAAGAAAGCAAATGCAATCATACAAAAAAGTAAAAATAGCAAAAATCAGTAGGGAAATCTAACAGAATTCTCTAATAACCAAGCTCGCGCTCAAGAGAAAAATGTCGATGATACTATTTCAGAAGCTAGAACATCAATGAACGTCAACGCACAATCGGGAAATCTTCAGGGAGATTCATATTAAAATCCTGCCGAAATCTAAATGTAATCAAGAGGAGATAGAATCCGCGGAGAAAGAAGCAACAAGAATATTACTGCTGCTCAAGGAGATGAAGAAGAAGAATACACTAGCATATTTAATATCAAGATCGAGCAGCCAAGTTCTCAAAGTAAAATAGGATCAAATCCTAATCAAGAATATAACTCCATTTTCTAGGGTGCCAATCTAGCTATTGCAAGTGCAACAACTCCTATGACACATCAATCTCAAGATGGTTTTGAGTAAGAAAATGAGACTACGAGCTATTAAGATCAAACAAATCGTTCATTTAACAGTGAATCTATTAAAAATAACAATAAAAACCAAGAGCCTGAATCGTTAATTGGAAAAATGACTCCGCATAAATTGTCTGTTACACCATCAAAGTAATAATATGTGCAACTCTCATCCTCCAAGAAAGAAATTACATAATAATAGGCTCCTTCTTCATCTTCGAAGATATAGACTCTTTAAGTCAAGCAGCAGCAAGGTTAGGTCTCTCAACCTACTCAAAATTAAGGAAAAAATCAAGAGAAAAACAATAATCAAAAGAAAAACAGAGCTACTTATGATAACTCAGCTGATCAGGGAAAGCCAAACCAATAAGGTGATGCAGGGTCAGTTACTTAATAAGCATAAAAAGGATAGAACAGCAACAATCTCTACACAGAAAAAGAAATATCTTAAATGAGAACAATGCTGCTCAGGCGCAAAAGAGAACGGATCAGGAGAAACGCAGCACATATCATCTACTTTCACTTGCAAGTATTAACAAAGCGTCTTGATATTTTTACATTTTCTTATTAAAAATCTGACGAAACTCTTTTTCATTTTTCCTTTTTAAAACTTCAACAATAGCGGTATATGGTTAGAGAACAAAACAAAAAGTAGCATTATCTGATGGTAGAGTTCATTCATCACTGCGCACACATGATTTAGAGAGCTGTGAGGAGATTTCTTTCACGTCGATAAGAAAAAAGAAGTGTACTTTTAAGAGCTGTTGCAATTGGATGGAGATTACGTCGGATAATCAGATTGCCTAAGTTGCTTAAAATATCGAATGACATCAAGTCAATGGAGCAAGAAAAAGCATTGTTTCCAGAAGATGCTGGTAAATAAAAGAGAAAAGAAAGATTTTGAGGATTGAGATGTATATTATTATATTTTTGACTGATTTTTTCATAGAAGGAAATCAAGGTATTTAGGAGGAGATAAGCAGAGAAAAAGTTAATTATTGCAATTCTCTAAGGGCATTGTAGGTCAGAGGCAAGTGGCTTGGTAATTTGCACCCGGAATAGGTAAGAATGAGGAATTTTTAAGAGTCTTTAGGGATAGGGAAATATTGGGTATCTTTAAGGTGAGATTTTGTTATTTTAAAAGAATCAAGATAAGAGCTAGAAGCAAATTAAGAAATAATAGCCAAGACCACAGCAAAAAAGTAGAGAACATGATCATTAAGAACCAATTGGCAGGGAGACTAATGAGGATGAAGGTTAATTTGATTCAAGAAATCAAGGAGCTGACACGGGACGAGGAAGATAATAGCAAAGAGATACCTCCAAACAACATAAAAATATCTAGTAACAATAGTAGCAAAAGAGCTATGCAGATTATCCAGAAGAAGAGTATTTAAGATAACGATTAGATGATGGCTAAGAAATGGAAGAAGACGTTGATTATTATGGTTCTTAAAAGATTAAAGAAAAGTAGTTTAAGAATAAATAAAATCTAAACAGCAGTCTCAATAATACTCTGAATAAAAATACTAGTTTGAACAATAATAATAACAATGCAAAGAACTTTAACCATGCTTGGGATGATATCCCCGTTGGTGGAAATAAATAGAAAAAGTTAAATGATACACTGAAAGGATGGGAAGATGCATATCCAGCTGAATAAGAATTAGATAGCAATTAGAGAGAGCTAGTAGAAACAAAAGGGAAGGTTGAAAGAGTTTAGAAACAGTAGACTAGAGATGTTAATACAAAGAGAAAAGAATAATTGGGGAAATAGAAGTAATCTGAAGATGTCTGGGATGAGCAACCGATTGGAGGGCATAAGAAGAAAAGGATGGAGTAAAATTGGGAGGAATTCCCTGATGGATAGTAAAAAAATGAGAAATAGACTGCAGCGAAAAATCAAGAAGATGAGAAAGAAAAGGAACGATTGAGGGAAGAGCGAGTGAAAAGAAAAGAACAAAGGGATTAAAGTGCAGGTGGTGAAGGTGGTGCTGCTGTTGCTGGTGCCCCTGGGGCGAAGAAAATAGATAAAGATAAATTAGATAATTTAAAAAAAAGAACGAAATACGATCCACGCAAAGCAATAGTTGAGGCTAAGAACAAATAATAGAATCCAGATACAAGTGAAGCTGTGAAATAATCAAAAAGATCACCTTAAGCTACTGCAGTTGTTGCTAGGTAAAAATAACACCATGAAGACGAAGAAGAAGGTTAGGTCCCTAATGAAGAAGATGATTATAAATTCAATGATGGAGATGATGATGGCTAGCAAAAAAATTAATAAATTAAAGCTACCTCACCAGAGAGAAAATAGCTGAAAAATCAAACTAAACAGAAAGGACGATAACAAACATCCTAATAAAGGGAAGGATAACACCAGTAACAGGAAGAAAATGAACCACAGTAGTAAGGTTCCAACAAAGAACAGAAACAATAATCGAAAAAAGAGTTCTTGAAGAAAAAGCCAAAAGTTATTGAGTTTCAGAAACTGAATTGGAAGAACGTGAAGAGCAAAACGAACACAGGGAGATAAGAATCAGAATAAAAAACACAACTGTTCTAAAATAACTTTTAAAATTAATAGTAGCAACTCAGATACATCGATGAGCTCAATAACAACAACAACGAGAATATGGGAAACCCTTAGGGGTAGTATAACTAGGAATAGGAGCAACAATTACCTCAGGGATATTAAAACGAACCGAATTATAACGATCTCAGAGCTCATCCTTCACCTTAATAAAACTAAAATAATATCAATCCAAATAACTTTGCCAGCAGTCATAATTAGTTTGTAACCTACGAGCATTTCCAATAATAGCAAGCAAATCATCCAAACAACAATAATAATGCTCAAAATCGAAGACACTAGTAGTAGTAATAGTAATAATACAATGATTAAATACATCCAAATCAAATTGCTTAGTAATAAGGTTCTCCGAAGGTCTATACAGAGCATTTACCTAACAAAACATCGCAAAAAGCTTTAGCTCAACTTGCTCAGAATCAGACAGCTAATCAAGAGTAACACTAAACAACCAACTTTTATTTAAATTCTAAATGTGTTTTTCTTTGTTTTTCAACTTCTCCACCTTAGAATCGTCATTCGGCCAGCTATGTTCAAGAACAAAGCCCCCTAATAACAACAACCTTAATAAGGACTCTAGCAGCTTTCGAATGGATTCATTGATCAAGCAGAAATGGGATAAATCCCTCAGAACAAAAAATGTATTAAAAATCTCTTTTCTTTTTTATTTTGAAATTAGTTCTCAATTTATTTTGATATTTTGTGGCTTCTCCAGAAAATACCAATGCTGGAGTGCCAGATCTTGATAGGATGAGACAGAATAAGAAGGAGAGCTTACTTAACTAGCAACAGCAGTAGTACAATCAATAACAATAACAGCACAACTAATTTGTTTAAGGTTACCAACAGAGGGGAATTGGAGATTATGCATCTCAACAACAATAATAACAACAGTAAATGCAGGAAGAGGAGTAATAAATGCCCTTCATGTATCCAACTCCATATAGAAGTCCTGAAGGCAAAAGTGGAGTCAAATAGATCAATCATATGAATAAGTATGAAGATTATACTATTTCGCATAACCCCGTCCCAAGCAATTCCACGGTAATCTTAAGAGATATTTTATCCAGATTATCTTATTCATTGTTTTTTTTTTACATAAAAAACACAAACAGATTCAAGAATTACTACTGAAGAAACAAGAGTAGTTCATGAATTATGGGTTTTAATGAGATAGCTAAGGTAAACAGAAGTAATAAATAAGTGGCAAAAAGTTAGAGAATATTGTATCGATTTTAGTTTTCTTCATGTTACTTGTTGGCATCATTGTTATTCCTTCTTTTTATCATTTTTTTCCAATAATTATTTCACATTAATCTCACAATGAAAATCAGTAAGACATTATCTTCTTAGTCAAATGGAAGAAGAGTTTAACAAAGTATTTTGAAGGAAAATAAGCAAGCTAAGTTCATTGCTGTTTTTTTTTTTCACTTATGGATTATGTTTATGACAGAAATAGAAAAATACAAAAAAAGGAAGTTAATCATCAAATCTGTTGCTCTTTTTGGTCTTCAGATTTAGACTTCAAACGTATCGAGATTGACTAAATTCAAAAGCACAAACGAGTTCGCTGTGGAGAGTGCTGGCACACATATTAATCGGCATCTTTTTTTGGAAGCTTGCTCATAGATTAATCTTGTTTCAAAATGCTGCGTGTTCCCAACGAAATATACATGCGGAAGCTCATCAACTACGAAAGGGTCTCGCTCGACAAATGGGAAACATCTGGAAATAGAAGGAACAAAATTAATCAAAATAAAATGACATTGTAAAAGATCTTTTTCTGAGCTATTATCGTATTGTTACTGTAAAGTATCTGGTGCAGTCGGCGCAATATGCCTCCAAAGGATCTAAGACTCCAGAATGTCGATGTCGTTCTATCCATAATTACTGTATTTTTTGACATCTTGCAAATTCTATCCAGAAAATCCTAAAAGTGAAATGGACTCCTCTTCAAATTTATAGGGATTTGAAACTAACTATAAAGCAGAATTGCTACTGATACTCGATGCAAAATAGCATTTACTCAATGGCTATTACGGAAGGAACGCTTGCGTTGGATCTTTATCTCCAGCCATTACATCAACATTGACGGTTGATTGAATTAAGTGAATTTACTTATCAGCTTCTTTCATTTTATGCGTAATCTCTGAATAAATCGATTTAAATTACTCTTACATGCGATAAGCACCCACAAGATTATAGTCTATTTCCTTTTTCTTCTCGATTAGATTTCCTGCAATGACTAGACGACATACCTTGGACATCAACTAGCAAAAAATACAAATTCAAATTCAATTTTCTTGCATCTTTGTTAGCTTCAAAATCTCCAAAATACTTACTTGCTTTAAGTTTGACTGGCCTAAGAGATGATACCTCAGCTGTTCGACTTAGTATTTATCAACGCTTGGATCAATATTGAGTCCAGAACAGAGCAAAATGAATTTAGATCCTTCGGGGTTATCAAAATAGTCCTTCAAGGTCTTGTAGTTGCCGTTATTGTTTGCAGGACTTGCAGCTTTCAAGGGAGTTGCAATCGATGGAGGGTTTGGGATTGACTAAGGGGGCGGCAAGTTGAGAATGTTTTCTTAGTGAGGGAGATCACAGCAATAGATTTCTTGGACTTCAAACACGTTGATTTCAGCAGCTCTTTGAATTCCGCGGAGTCCTGCGACAATCCCCGTGATTAAGTTTTTTTCGTTGAGGATGGTCTCAGAGCCAATAGGGTTATTGAAGACAGTATTGTTGAATTCAATCTGCATTCGGCCTTTATTTTAAGTGAAAAGGGGGATAGAAAAAAGGATAAAAACATCAAATAAGGGAATATTACCTGTTTAGTCTTCCATGAATATAATATCTGAATCTTGCATGTAACTATCTGATGGTGCAGTAAAAGAAAATGAAAATACCTCCAGAGATAATATTAAAGGAATAAGAGGGAAAACAATAAAACGGAACCATCTTAATTCTTACCTTTGAATTAAGGTTCTGTGAGGGCACTTGGCTTTAGGCTCATTTATTTGTATAGTGTCGTAACAACAACTTGGAATTCACCAGGTTTGATGTTCAGAATTTTGTCACATAAAGGTATGCCTCGATCGTTGAAATTCGACACGAAGTATTCCCTGATCTGATTTAGTCTTTGCTAATATGTCTTCCAGTATTATTACGTGTATTTCTTTTGATTCTCTTTCAAAAGGAACTGCTCACTGAGGTTTCTGTAGTTTGAGCTTTCGGGGCGGGTGAGCTCAGAGGGAGCTACTTTTGCCTTGAAATTACGCATCAATCCCATTATGTCTGATTTCTTAGGTCGTTCGATCTCCATTTCGCTGAACTTATTTAATAATTTCTCAAATTGATTTTGTTGTTCTTTATCTAAAGATTTTTTTATTTGTTTTTGAATGGAATTTTGGAAGGAGAGGGATAAAGGGGGGAGATACTCGTTGTGGACTTTTGTTTTTGGCGCCAATAGTTTTCGATAATCTCACATAAATTGTAGTTGAGCGCTTTTCTTGGCTTGCTTTTGAGGTTATTATGGATGAAAGAAAAAGAGCATAATTGATTTAAAAAGGACCCTTTGTGGATTATCCTAAATGCCAGAAAAATCATGGATTTTATCATTTTCCAAATAGAAATTAAGAATTATATTAATACAGAAACACTCAGATTAGACATGAATAAATGCATCAAAGACGAGATTTCGGAGCGATTTTATCTTAGAAATTGTAAAAAGATCTGATGACTTCAGAAGAAATATTACAAAGTGCTCGTAACTTCTCGTCGAGCATAGGTTCAAGGTTTTTCCTCTTTTATGCAAGAACATTCATGTATTCGGCCATAAAAGCAGTTTTGTTAGCAGGAAGTTCACCATTTTGAAGCTCGTTTCTTTGGAGCAGCCAGAAACTGTACAAGTTTACTTCTTTAAGGTTAGGCTGCCACTTATGGAAATCTCTTGCAATCGTAATTTCGATTTCGTAAAGTGATCCAAGTCGTCCTATGATTTCCAAAGCAGCTGGGGTAATAAATGATGAGTTTAAGTTCACACAATCGCAGAATAACATCATCGTTGCGCAGAGTCTCTTCTAACGATATTACAAGAAAGTCGATTAATCTCCTTGAGGAAGAGGTTAACCTTTTATTGCTCTCCTCCAAAGAAGACGCGCTTGAACTTGACTTTCAAGAATTTACGCAAGCTCAGAGAGAAGAGTTTCCTTGAGGAGTTAATCAGCAACACGAGTGCTATCAATGTTGTACTCAAACACCCTGATGCATTCGCTGAGGAGAGTAAGACCAAATTACAGAGCCATGTCTTTCATTGAAAGTGGTTCTGATTTATTAGAATTACCGATGAGCCCTGCGATGTTAAGTTTTGCTAACAAAGACTTTCTCTACTGCGAGAAGGAGGTCATAAGCTATTCGATAACCTTAGTTGATCTCTCGCAATCTAAAGCAAGCATATTGTTCGCAAGCAAATCAATAATAATAGCTATGAGCTTCAATTTATAGAGTAGTTTTCTGGGAGGAGGTGTAGCAGCACCTCCAAGTGTCTGAGACGAAGTAGATGTATTCAAAATATTTTTTTCAGAAAAATTCAAATTCACTAGCTCAAGTGCTTGGAAGATCTAAAGCAGCCATTCATAACCCTTTGGTCCAAAAAGAAGTGTTTAGATGTCTTGAACGAATGAAGGTTGTTTTTAAGCCACCGAGGATTATTATTATGGCTCGATTGTTATGTGAATTGGTTGATGATCAGGTCCAACAAGGCAATCCAACGCAACATGGAGAATTATAGGCTCATCAAGTGTTTCACATTCAAGCTCAACGTAAAATGTACTTAATGGCTGTTTGACTGCTGCAGCTGTGTCTTTCTCTTCTAAACGAACGAGTTCAAATAAATTATGAGCTTGCAAGTATGCCTTAGCAGTGTCGACGTTCATTTTGCTACGAGATCTCATGAACCGAGTGGCTTCTTCGACAAGATGAGTAGGTACACCTCCTGAAATAGCGATATTTCGAGCATGCAGATTCATATGTCCTTTTTAGATTCCCTCGATAGCCAAGGCTTTAAGGGCACTGAAATTCTACCCTAAGCCTACTGCGGCAATAATCTCTGAGAGTTACTAAGCGTTAGGGAATCCAAGAAGCTTAAGATTATTTTGATAGAGTTAATTAGAGTGAAGTACACCTCCTTATGAACCTACTGCTATTGGAACTTCAATTGAACCATGGAATACTAGCACTCCAAGAGTAGATTGTTTCTTGCTACGAATAAGTTAATAATGTGTTAATGGTTGATAACCAGCTTTCCTGTCTTTCACACTGGCGTAAGTATGGCAAGAACTTTCAATTGATCTCCAATCTTGTCCAGTTGCAATTGCAACTGCATCCATGCCATTTAGAATTCCTTTATTATGTGTGGAAGCTCTGTACGGATCAAGCTAAGCAAATCTATATCCTTCAATCATTCTTTTCACAACTTGTTCACCAGATGCATCTTTCCATCCCATCTTAGACACTGGGATCTCAAACTCAGCTACAGCTCTTCTCTCAGTGCATAAGTTTGATAGAATCTTTAGTCCAGCACGTCCTCCAGTGATCTCCTCGACCATAGGAGCAACATACTCCATGATGGTATTGACAATGTTCGCACCCATGGAGTCACATACGTGGATTAGAAAATCTACAACAGCCATCTAATCTACCTCGAATTCACCAGTAGATCTCACCTTTTTCTCTTTCACATCGAGAATCCTCACCTGAAAATTCAAAATAAAGATTAGTTATCTTTTCAATAAAATACTAAATTATATTATTTACCTTAATATCCTTAGCACCACCTCCTCTTGCAACCATATTCTAGCAAATTTCATTTGCATAGGCTAAGAGTTTATCCTTATTTTGATCTATCTTGTACACTACACTCATTGGTTCCACATCTAACAGTTAAATCTAGCCGATCATAATTGGTCTAGTCGAGAAAGTTTAGAATCCACCTCCATTTTCATCTATAAACTTAGCGGCTGAACAAGCAGCTGCAATTACCGATGGTTCTTCTGTTGCCATGGGGATTGTGTAGTATTTATTGTTAATTTTAAAATTCAACCCAAGTCCAAGAGGCAAGGAGATCTTTCCAATGCAATTCTCGATCATTAACTCAGCTCTTTCCAGTGTCAATCCTCCATCTAAAAACTTCTAAGTGTCGATCCCTGACTCCACTAAAATAAATGTTCAAACAATTAGATAATTAGAACAATATTTTTAATTAAGATGAATCGAAGTAAATGAATCGAGCAATTGTAAGTTGAATTATCTAAATTGTACTATTTATATCATTGTGTTGTACCTTTTTGAATCTGATCAAGACGCTCAAGAAGTGTCTTTTTATAGAATCCTGCCCATATTTTGGAATTGAGATTCTTATCACTTGAATGCGATCGTTTTTTAGTAACTACTGATTATTATTGTTATTACTTTGAATTTTCAGTTGAAGCTGCTTATGGATTGCTGCTTTGAATGCTACTCATTTAACGCTTAAACTACTCTAATCTCTCAGTTAACTTAGTCTTTTATTCAAGGAAGAGAGCATCATCCAGCACAAAGGCTTTATTATCTTTATTTTAACTAGAACAATCATTTTTACATATCCATGCTTAACGAGCTTTAATCGAATCTCTAGTGTATCGCAAGTATTCCCTTCTCCACATAGAGTCAACTGAGCTCAAATAGTACGTACCTGGCTCAAGTCGATCAAAATTTATCTACAAAAAAGCACATGATAATTAATTTTAGGTGATATCTAATCCGGGAAGGTTAAATAAGAAAGACGTAAATATCCAGATAAAATCCTCTAAAAATGACTCCTTGAGGTTTAATTAAAACGAAGAAAAAAGGAAAGTAGGGAGAAAAAAGGACAATTTTATCTGTAGACATCTGAAATTATTATTTTTATTTTACAATTGGGGAGGAAGGGACAAATCCAAACGCTTTTTCTCTAAGTGCCATTATCTGATCATATTCAGTAGGTGAGACTTTGATCCTAGCTGCCATTCTAGCGCTGAGATTGAGAAGCCTAGAGATTTTACTGTATTCATGTCCAAATTTCAGTGTAAAGAGAGAAGAAGCTAATCCAGATCCGTATGAAAACATCAAAACTCGCTTGTTCTAGAAAATTCAATTTTACAATAATTAAATGATAAAACTCCAAATAATTTGATGTGAAATGAATGAATACCTTCAGATTAATTGAATCATTGCATAGCAAAGAGCACAAACCAGAGTACAGAGATCCAGTGTAAATGTTGCCTAGATTTTCTCCCATAAAGAGACTTGGCTTAACTTTCTCGAGAAATGAAGGAAAAGTTATTTTGCCGATCAGAGACTGCACTTCCTTGCTGGTGTAGTTTGCTGTTTTCAGAAATTAGATCGTCTCTGGGTTGATGGAGCTCAAAAAATCTTTGTTGTTTCCATTCCTGCAAAAATATTTTTAACACCCAAAAACAAGATTAATAAAGGCTAATGGTTTCCAAATATAATAATAGTCTGCTTACACAACATCATTGAAAAGCAGACGAGTGTATGCTTTTTAGACCATTTTCTAGAATGGTGCATGGAAGCATCCGTAATCGATGTTTTTCAGAGTGAAATGAGAATTTGTCAAAGCCTAATATTTGCTGTTCATTGTTTAGTAGTTATTGTCGATTGCTGAAAGATATGTCTTGATTGACAAATGGCCATCAACAGTTGGGAATTCAGAGCCTTTGGATTGCAAAAAAAATCATTATTTTATGATCAATTGTATTAGATATTCTGTTTAGTAATAGTTAATCATTTCTTACGTGGATCTGGTTTGTAGAAATCATAGGCATGATCTAAAAATGACGAACGGATAGGCTCGATGACGATCTATGAGTCAGGACCAATAATCATGCACACAGCACCAGCTCCACCTTGACATTGAGAGAAAAAAAAGTGTCAAAGTAAGATATCAAAAATCACATCCGAATTTCAGCAATTTAGTGAATATCCTCTAAAAAAACAATATATTTGCGGTGATTACCAGTTGGTCTAGCTGAGCCTTTTTTATAAACAGCTACGTCTACTGTGACTACGCATCCAAGTTTCTTGCCATCATACGCTGAAGATTCCACCCAAGCAACGGTATTAAATAATGCTGCTGTTCCACCGTAGCATGCGTTGATCGATGAAACACCTTCAATATCGTTGTTTCCAAAGCTGTTGAATAATTGCATTAGTACAGTCTTTGTAGACTTTGATTTGTCTAACAGCGTCTCAGTACCAACTTCCAATCTTCCAATAGATCTAGGATCAATTTTATATTTCTCCAGTGTGTTCTAAACAACTTTTATATTTTTGAAATAGAAAAAGAATTAGAAATTATAAACTTTTATGTTATTATCTCATTTAAAGCATGATATTTACCTGTAAGTGCCATCGAATTAACATCTTCATATGGCTCTACGAATGACATATTCTTCTGACCTAACCCGATAGTGTACTTTCCTTTGGAGACGCCATCAAAGACCTCTAAATAAAAACAAGAAAAAAACATTTATTATTTTGTAATCTCTGATGCCAGCATCTCAAAATTCTTACCTAGTTCTTCTTATGAGACATATATCTTTGGGAAGTAGACCTCGATAGCGAGGATTCCAACGTTAGTAGGGCGCATGGAGTTAATATCTTAATATCTAGAGTTGCGTTTTGCTGTGGTTAAAATATCTAATTCTGAAATTCCTAAGAAAAAGACAAAGATAGAAATCTGCTTTAGTTAATTTTTTCCTTCTTCTTGTGGGAGAAGATTCTTTTTGCGATAGAGAGAGAGAGAGAGTGCTTTTTTTTTTCGAAAAGAAAAGTAATTTATTTTTTCAATTTAAAAATCATAACTCCCATAAGGATAGGCGTTCAGGTTTTCAATCGCTTTAATAATATTATTAAACCCCTCTGAAAAGACCAGAATAATATTATTCCCCCCTTCCCAGTGACGTCGTAAAGTAAATTATTTGGCTCTGGGCCCTCCTATGAAATTATTAATCCGTCATCAATGTTTAGATTATTCTCTCTTACTAAAATAAAAGGAGGTTTGATTTTTTTTAATTCCAGGTTGTATGCTTGTTTTTGGAAATGTTCGCTGAAATTGGGTTGAAATATGAATGGGATAAAAGGAAATTTCATGGTGCTGTAAGCTAGCCTTGAGAAATATGCTTTTTCAATTTTTTCAATAGCTAAACTGGCTTATGAAAGCAGCAGTTAATTATTTGGTTTTTTAAATATCCTCTCTATTTCATATATCGAATTTTGATTAATACTTAAGGTTTTCATTTTCAAAACTCAAGTGCGTATGTTTATTTTTCTGTTATGTATCTAATCAGCAATTGTTTAAATGCATGATATTAAATTAGCAATCATTGAATTTTGATTTAAACTTTTGTAGACGATCAAAAGTAATTGCTTTACAAAAAGGAGGCTTTTTAAGTAATAATATGATTCTTAACTGAATCTGATTTATCTAATTGTTTAATGTGTTTTTCATATTTGAAACTTCTTGTAGATCTATTTTAAGGAGAAAACTCTGCTTAAATTCCTCTTTTGGGTTTCATTTTTAAAGGAAAAAAGCAATTTCTTTTCTTTTTTGAAAACTGCCCAAAAAGGATAATGGAAATAGGGTAAAAAACATATTTAAGGTATTGAGATCTCTAGGATAGTCGAATAGTACGCATTATTGAGTAATCTATTTGGCCGTGGAGTAGATAAATCTGATTAATACTGTTTATCAGAAGAACAAATAAAACAGTGAAATTATGAGAATTTCAAGAAGACCAAGGAGTATTTCCTCCTTCAATTGCATTGTGATTATCATTTATTTTTCTATGAGTAACTTTTATTAGACTACTATTATGGTTAAATATGATTTGCTTGCTTTTGAGCTCTTTTTTTCTTTATTAGGAGTCTGCATTTTAAACAAAATTCTTTTTAACCTTTTATCTCAGCAGAACCAGCATTTAACATAATAACAGTGTGTCTGCTTGAGTGCATTTGGAGAAGTATCAATAAAACTGGAGAAAGATGGTACAAGACAAGATAAAATAATCAAGGAGATGATAAAGTTATTATTAATTTGAATCTTTGTTTTTATTTTATGAGAGCCATTAAAAGCAAACAATTAAAATGAAGGGCAATTGTGGAATATGAAGATATTCACAAGTTCAAAGGTTATAAATGATAAATCCAAACATCATTGAAATTCTTATGATATTATCATCTCCAACAGTTAAATTTCAAGTACTGAACAGGATAATCTCAAAGGAAATTTCTATTTTTGATGCTGCAGAAGCATTTGCTTGGTATTTTTATCAGGCAAATAAAAGGTTCAAATGAAAAGATAATAAGGATAAGAACTAAGATTATATTACATCAATGTTATCTGTAATAATAGCAGACTAGAAAAATGCTGTTGTTTTCAGAAAATACCCATCGTATTTTGATTTTAAAGTTTGCAACTTCCTATTTGTATTATTCTATTAATAAACATTATATTTATATTAGTAATAATAGCTTCAACTTTAAAATTTTGATGAAAAAAAAAGAAAATAAATGAATCTCAATACAACTAGCTAACCAAAAGTACAAACAGTTATACATACATAACGAAATACAAATCAGAATATGTGAACTCATTTTAAAAATCTTATCACATATCACAAGTAAACTGTTCAAAATGAGAAAGAGACTCCACTTATTAAACAGTTAGTTTGTCAATTTGCTTGCTGTTGTGCTTTGGCTGAAAGTTATTTCTTCCATTCCTCTCTTTCAGTCATCAGAAATAAAAACTTTCGGGTTGAGAATGCGAACGTCACCTTGCTATTTGTATTTCAAGTATGTGTCAAAGTGTTTTTGATATGCTGATCTGATCATTTAATCCTATCGAGCAACTGAAAATCCTCCTGCAATCGTTGTTGGAAGGAAGAACAAAAAGACTTTGAAGAAGAACTTTTTCCATTTCGCTTGGCAACGATTAATCAGGGGGATCTTATTGTAGAAGATAATTGTACTGAGTCCAAGCACAAGAGAACCAATTTAAGAGTTTCTTTCCCAATTGTAGATCTCTCCATCTTATTTTAGATCTTCTTCATCATAAAGAATCGCATCTAGCCTGCCTCTCTTGAGAGTGTACATGTCATTTTAAAACGTCTGAAGATCTATTCTCGGATAGTATTTCATAGTGTAATCATTAACATAGTAGTCTCTTGTTTACATTTTATCCTTTGAATCACAGTTCTACTGTCTTACTAGTTTTATTTTTAATATCTTCAAGAACTTTCCTTTTAAGATGAAATATTTATTTTATATTTTTTTGTAGGCAGAAAGAAAATAAGGAAGGAACTTTCAATTTGAGTTCTGAAAAAGAACAAATAGTTAAATAATATAAGAATCTTTTGTTTTTTTGGATTTATTTGTATGAGGGACTGACTAGAAAAGGAAGCAATTATATTAGGTTCATATTTTTAGATGCTAGGTAAAAAAGTGATTATTTATGTGGTGTTTAGTAAGCAATGGAGACAAATATATTAGAATGTCCCGTTAAAAAATTAAAATTGTAATAATTTGCATTGATTTCTAAGGAATATGACAAGTAACTTTTTAGCTAATTAGTATTTTAAAAGATGCTTAATTTATGAATGATTCGTCTTTTTTTCTAAAAGATCTCAGAATCATTTCGTTTTTTCTGCTTGGCTATTTTTACCTTCCTCCATCTTCTACAGAAGGATCTTTCCTTCTTGAATCCCTCGCTCTTTGTTTAATTCCTATTTTGTTTTTATCCTGCAAACTATCAATCAGAAAAGAGAAAGAAATATGATATATTTTCTTACTGATGTTCTGTCTCAGTTTGGAATGAATCCCAATACTTTTGATTTCCTTTGTTTCAAAACAATTATTCAAAATTCTCATCTTCTCACTGATAAATAATTGTTCATTTTAATGAGTTTACCACAAGTAAGTATGAAGATACCAACACCTACTCCTAAGAAGAGAGAATTCGCTCCTAAGCGCAATTTATCATTCTTTTTCTCTTTAGAAGAAAAATCATCAAAAATTAGACTTATTTGAATAATATTGTTCTACTTCTCTCAGCTTATTTAAGGGAATTAGAGTTTGTCGCTGCCTTAAGACTGCTGAGAACCATGCGAGGACGGACCATTTGATTTGAATATGCTAGTAGTGTTTCCTATAAAAAGATCTGATTTTTTTTGCTTTGATTTCTTTGGTGGCTTGAAAAAAACAAAATAGAAATGATTATTTTTTGTTAAGAATCAATTAATTTTTGTCATTAGATTGAAACAAATCTATCTGATTAAAATGAAAGAACAAACTAGAAAGAATCATTTATTAAATTGGCTGTTTTTAGAGAAAAAAATGAAAAAGATTTTAATTATGCATAACAATTCAAAAAGGGAAGTAAAAAAAATAATAATTTTCTCTATTTTAGATGTAAAAATAGAAAAAATAACAACAAAAATAGAATAAAATAATGATTTTTGAGTTCTAAACATTCTCAAATAGAGCGAATTAATCAATTATGGAAAAACTAGAGATTACTTACCAAGAAGTTGTTGATTAATTAAGTAGCGCAAGAGTTTAATTGTGTTTTAAAGTAGAAGTCTATTGACGCTTCAGAATAAATTGATTAATTGGCTGACAGACAGCACAACAGCCATGCAATCTGCAGAAATATCTCAACGAGATCCACAAATAGAGATACATCTTCATACACTTAAAGCTAGTTACGAAGAGGTGAAGAGTAGCGAATAAGGAAAAAGAAAAGGAGGGAAAAAATAAAATTCATTTGTAGCTGAGTGCAACAATGATATCCTCAACAGAAGTGTTCATCGATCACTAGATGATGTGTCTATGTTTATTAATAGACGTATAGCAGATGAAGAAGACGAGGAGTTGTATTTAGTCGAAGGCTGTGGTAAAACATATTCTTAAAGACTTGGATTTGTTAAGGAATCTGAGGAAATATCTCAAATTCAAAATGACAAAGATCTTAAGATAGTCAGCGATTTTAACTAAATCTATCATGAAAAACAGCAACAATCCAATCCATAAGGAAGTAGTCCTTCTTATTTCAAAGCAGGAGATGAAGATACCAAATTAGATTATTCTAAAACTAATTCAGGCCAGCTTGAACTGCAATAAGAAGAAGACGACGAAGTGATAGAACCAACTAAATAGCTAAATATTCTCTCTTTTATATAGACTCAATTAAAACAGGAATCAATAATCGTTGAGTTACCAAAAGTCGATGTTGAGCGAAGAGGTAATGTGCGAGATTACCTTCAAAGAAAAAAAGAATCCCTAGTCGGCAGAAAACCAGCAACATCCGTTAACGGAAGGGGGAATTAAGGATAATCTGGCGGAATAATCGAAGAAAATCAATGGAAGATCTTCGCGAAGATGAGAAAGGTTCGAAAATTCTGCAGGATATTACTGGATAGAAGGTTCTTTGCGAAGCATACTAATATGTCAAGACTAAACGTTGAAGCGATTAACGATTATTCTGGGTTTTTTTATGATAAATCTACAACTACTGGTTCTAAATCAAATACTGTAATCACTAAGATCCGGATGATTCTTGAAAAAACCTTTGAGGATGTAGAAGTAGTCATGCCATAGAGTTCTCTCGAGTTGACTTGGAACATTTTGATGTTTGTGGTGCTCTTGCAGTAGTTTCTGTTAATACCGATAGAAATCTGCTTTGATTTGAAATTGACAGATTCAATATTTATGTTTTTTCTAACTTTCTTGCTGCCTGCAGTTATCCTATCCTTTGATATGCTGGCTCATTTTAACCTGGCGTATTATCATAATGGGAAACTCATCACTGATAGAGCACACATATTCTAAAATTACATCAGGTAAAAATAACTAAACACTTCATTTAGTTTAAAAGAAGTATCCCAATTAATTTATTATTTTTGTTGTAAAAAATAGTACAACTTTCCCTGTAAATCTTCTCACTGTGATAACGTTTCTTCTGCAAAATAAAATCTACTTCATTTAGCTTGTTCTCCTTCTTCGTATTCAGCAATTGCCTAGACTTCTTGGTAAAATAGACGATCATTTTCAACTCTAGCAGAGATACAACACTCCTTTTGAGCTCAGTAAACTCCTCATGCTGGTATTTGGATGTGCTCATTTTGTCGCTTGTGGATTTCACTTTGTTGCAACTCGTGTCGAGCTTCTCGGTAACAAGGATATATCTTTGTCTTCAAAAAAACGGTTTATTTTTTTTAATAATTAAATGATTTTGTCCATTTTTTTCTAAAGGTGAAGACACTTGGATTCAGGATCAGAATCTGTAAACTTCAAGTAAAGACATGCGATACTTGCAAAGCATCTACTATGCAATCATTACAATGGTTACTGTTGGATATGGCGATATTACACCTATCTCTTGGTAGGAGAAAATATATGTGATCGTAGTAACTATTCTTAGTTGTGGAATGTTTGGATACTCCATGAATACGATTGGAGCAATCTTTCAAGAAATTGCTAAGAGAGAAGCCAATTTCAAGTAAAAATAAATCAAAAAACATCCAAAAATAACTTCAAATAGCTTCAAACACTTCAATACTTTTTTATAAAAATCCTCTCTAATTGGGTTTTGTCATGAAACTGAGTGTTTTGAATGATATTAACATAACAAAAAGATAGGTGAAATATGACATGGGCTAGTACATGCGAAGTAGGGACATTCCTAAATTCTTATAGACGAAAGTACTCAAGAACTTAGAGTATTCCAACATTCTCAATGGCGACTAAGTTTAAAAAGGAGAAGCTATTATGAACACCTTGACAATGACGTTGCGGAATCAGATAAAAAGAGAGTTCTATGGGAGAATCCTATCAACTTACAAGCTGTTTAATTTAAATTTTTCACTTGATGTACGTCTTGAAATTTGTCTTCATATGAAGGAAATAATCTTCTAACCTGGCGAGATTCTGTTTGACTCTGGCTAGGTTAATGATCGTATTTACTTTCTACACAAGGGCTCTGTCGAAATGATACAACTGAATTAATCCAAATAAAGCACATCACTTATCGGTTTGGCTTAAGTAAAATACAGCAATTGATTTATATTAAATACAAATCAGTTTAATTTCTGCCTTTATTTCTCTAGTCAGGGAGTATGCTTGGACAGTATGGATTTTTCACAAATCAGCCAGAAATTCTTTAAGCGCGCTGCTAAGACACTTGCTATTTGCTTTATTGTGACAGGGCTAATTTTCAACTTGTGCTCTCGAAGTATGAATATGACAGGGTAACTATCAATCACATTGATTGCTTGAGTTTAGGGTTTATTTTATGTTTTATTTTTTGCATATTCTAGGAAGTTTTTTGTAAACTGCGAGACAATTTATTAGTCTACAATCGGTAATTCGACACAACTTGCTTCAGTTGCAATAAAATAGGGCATGAAACTAGTAAATGTCCATTTTATTCAATATACTAAATTGGAGCACCTATGTGTATTTATCGTCATCTGAGAAGTACTCCATAACCTCGAGATGGATCTCATATTCGGAGGTATATGAGAAGCTAAAATACTCTAGGATGTCGATGGGATTTAATGGTGGAAGCTAGAAGAATTCGGTTAAATTACTTCTATTTGGCTTTTGAAGGTGCTTAAGCTGCGATTCTCGAAGATGAAGAACTTGAACTCGAAGCAAATGATATGGATTTCTTGCTGTTTGTCCCTAAAGTCAGGTATAAAGATGATCAAGCTGAATACAGTGAAGGAGAGATATCTAATTTTAGTGAATCTTAATATGTTCAAGAACGGCAAGAACTTGCTCGTTATTCCAATTAGCTTTCCATCTCACCAGAAACTCACAGGTAACTTTAACTAGCAAGAAAATCTTATAAACCCTAAGGCGAAAATGCTCAAGTTCCACTAGTAGGAAACGGTGCTTTATAGAGAATTAAAACTACTTGTTCTAAGCGACTTGAACCGCTGTCTGTTTATTCAGAATGTTCCGAGGATTCAGAAAGCTCTTAGAAATCAAGTTCTTAGCTGTCTAATCTACCCAGTGATGCTTTCAACTAAAACAAAGAAAAGGTTATAAACATACCTAATTTATAAAACCACCTGAGCAATAAATCTCTCCCAGCTCTCCCGCATAAACCCCCCTCATATGGTTCACTACCATCATCTAAAAATTCCTCTCATCTAAGAAAAAAATCTTGTAGCAGCCCTATTTCTCGTTTTTCAATGTCAAGTAGTCATAATGGTTAAGGTTTTACGGAGTAGAATTCCCAATTGAACAATCTACCTGCTGCTGCTTCAGTCAAAACAAAAAAAGCTTCAGTGTTCGCTCAGCATTAGCAATAGATATTGGCAAAACCACGAGATACGTTATTTCATTTAGATGGTGATTTTTCAGCTTCAGATATTCCCTCTATCCCAGAGATTTCTCCACTTCCAACAAACCAGACTAACAATGATCTGAAAAGAAACCACAGTCCGTATAAAAGTTTGTCTTTTCAGCTTCAAAAAGAGATATTATTTAAGGAAAAACCTCCACAAATGAATCAAAAAAATACTTTAAATTAGTTAGGCCATATACCTTCTGGCTAGCAATAAAATAAACATATCTAAAAGAGTCTTCCAGAATTAACTGAAGTGCCACCCTTAAAAAATACCAGAAGATCATTCCAAGCACTTACAAGCTAATCTGAATACATCTAACCCAAACGCAAAAGAGAATCTACATTGCTCTCTCGCGTCTCGATTGGTTCTCTAAAACGAGATTCCTAAGAATAAATTCTTTTCTCAACATAACTAACAAAACACTAGCAAACTCCTGCAAACAAGCACTCTCCTCACTAAACTGCATTTAAATCCGATGATCCAAAATAAAAGTTACTCTTATCACCGCGATAATTCTCTTCCTTAGCGGCTATGGAGAATTTCATGATAATAAACAATTTTGACTTTTCCAAGAATTTCAAGGGATATTATCCCAGCAATAATATTTCTAGAGTGCTTTCAGCTTGGCGAGCACGATATATGAAATTATTCTTCAAGAAAAATAAAACGAGAAGCAGTAGAGTCAAAAATAGGTTATCGAGAAACTTAGATAAAGAAAAACGACCATGCTCAATAATCTTAAACACTCGTGTTAATTTCCAGAGCTGATAAATTATATTTTCTAACTAACCAAACTCAGAATGCATAAAAGAAATGGAAAATGCTTCTAATGTTGTTGTAGAGTTGTTATTTACGATCATTGTCCTTTATCTCTGAACAATACAATTAGTTTTAATGAAATAAAAAAAATAAGTATTTAATTAATGATATGTTTGATTTTATAGGAGAGTGACAAGAATAAACTAAGTTTATTTTTCTAAACCATCAGAATTTTATTTATTTGAGTGGATATTATTAAGAAAATATTAGAGAAAGTATTTGTTAGATTATTTTAGAAACAAACACTGTGTTTGGATTCCCCCAACGCTACTTTGGGAAATAAAGCATAATCAGAGTTTTTCAGTGTCGATTTGTAAGTTTAATTAGTTTAATTATTAATAATTATTACCTCTGGAATACTTAAGAGTTAATAAATTAATAGATTTAGGGTAAGTTGTGTTTGAGTCATTTCGCGGAGAGCAACAGCAATACACAGAATATGTGGATGCAGTTTCAGAGGTAAAACAATGAATATTCAGCTAGTTTTACATATTAACTAAAATTATTTTACAAGTACAAACCTGCAACAAGACGATAGATCAGCTCTGCTACCAGATATTCCTTTCCTTAACTGTAGGTTTTTCATTTCTTTTTGTCTGAATTTTCAGTCTGTTATAATAATATTATTATTTTCATTATTTTAAAGAAACTGTTTCGATAAATACAAGAGAATTTACACCAAATGACAATTTCTTTCCTTCAAATCTGCAACAGCAGCTGCAACAAAGCAATTCTATAACTACTTCTACTCATGTAAGGCATCCCAGTCCCAAAAGGAAAACAGGAGAAATCATTACGCAGGTTTTCTAACCTCCAGCTTTTAATATGTCTCCAAATAGAGAAAGAAAATCCTCTCCAAAAACGAAAACTTGTCTTTCTCCATAAAAAGTGTATTCTCCTTAAAGATCTAACTCCCCTATTAGACAAGCTTCTTCAGGTTAGTAGACAACAGGAGGCACATTTACTTTAATTCCTGTTTAGAACCCTAATCAAGGATCTGTCTGTACATCAGCTTCTGAAAGCAATTATGAACCAACATATACGCCCTTCTGTTATCCTAATACTTACGACGCAGTTGTATAGCCTGATTTAGAGACTATTTCCCCTGGAATCAAAGGATAATAATAAAACATAGGAGAATAAGGATTTTAAGACAAATATTCCGTCTCTAGTTCTTTCATTCCTAATCCATTTAAAGGAGAAGACTACAAGGCTAGCTAAACTTTAAATACTTTAGATTACTCCCCAACACGACAAAGATCCTTTTAGCATTCCCCAGTTCGACATGATTGGCAGCAACGCATCGAAGAATAACTTGAATTATTCTAGACTGTTCAAGCCTAACCAGAGTGGCATCAGCCTCTTCAAGGGAAACCACTTTGGCATTAGAATTTAATGGCTCAATCATAATTGAATATTCTATCTGATTCACAATAACTGCAGCAACAATAGTAATAGTTGTTAGAATCTAAGAATTCAGCATTCACACGAACTCAATCTCTCTTTGATTCAGTACAAAACAATTCTCCACAAAGAACTTAAAATGAAGAAACAAACAAGGATATTTCAATTAATTATTTTCAAAGAGCATTTCCAAATGAATTTGCAATATCCTAGCCAGTTTCATAGATAAACACATCTAGGTCTGTAAATCAAAGTACAGCGAATATTTCCTAAGTCAATTATTAACTCAACTAGTAGCAAGATGGTTAGAAATAAGAACTAAAAGATACAATTATAAATTAGCAAATAACTGGAAAATACAATACAGATAGACCTATTCTTATCACAAATACAACAGTTCTTCCATAGCATCAAGTTAAGGCTCCAGAAACAGTTGAATCCATTGCATAAAACCAAAGAACGACTCCTTTTATTTCTCCAAAGATTTCTTCTAAATCTCCCTACAAGGTTTCATTTGATTTGAACGAATCAGATGAATCCAAATCAAGAAACACGAGTAAATCCAATATTTCTACATTAAAGAGCCCTTAATAGTCTGATTGGATTGATCCAGAAGCGATCGAAAGTTATTTAAAAAAGAGTTTTTCAAAAGATCAACGAAAATAACTTATCGAGAGACTCTCTAAATAAATCTAAAGCGAAGAAGATGATGAAGTATCGTAATCGAAATCACAAGAAGGATGGAGTGCAGCATAACCTTAAGGAAATAGTCAACAACAAGAGAATCATGATAGTGTGAAGAGTTTAAGTAAAAAACCCAAAAAGAATCTGCATATTGAAAAAATAAATTATCCTCAGCATTTTCAGCTCTTAAGGACGGCAGACAGTATTAATGGACAAGAAGTTTATTCTGAGAAGAAGAATAATTAAATAGTTAATGCGAACCACAACCTTGATGCTTTTCTTGTAGATTAAGATACTCCATAATGGGATGGTGGCAGTAAATTATCCACAGAAAATAAATAGACTTTTTCTGTAAACCACAAAACAAACAAAATCTAAGAAAAAACAGCAAGCAACCAACATTAAAATGAAGATTAAAAGAGAAATAATCATGAAATCAAAGGTTAGCCTCCATTTCATAAAGATTCTTCTCATAAAGGGAAAGAATCCTCTAAGTTAGCGGAATAAGTTGAAATCTCTAAGGAAAGTAAATTATTATTACAAGAAATCTACTTGGAAGTGCAGACAGCGTTATAAAAATATGATGGAAAGGTTTAGGAAAGTTATTCGAAGGGAAATTATAAACTAAATGGCTCTTTAGTTGAGTCATAATCATCGTCATCGATTCCTTCTTCGCCGTTAATTAAGAATTATATTTCGAATTCTGCTATGCTCAGTGATGATGGCAAGGTTAAAAATAAAATAAATATGGAAAAATTATCTCCTCAGTTAAATAAATCCAATAAAACTACAAATGAAGAGGATCATAATAATAAGAGTTCAGCTTCATTTTAAGGTCGATCTCCTGTAACACTAAAACAACCAGCATAGTAGCTTAAATAATCTATTAGTCTACCTAAATCAGAAGACAAAAAGGCTAAAATGGATAAACAAGAATTGATTGCTAAATCACCTGAGTAGAAGAATGATTAAGATACTAAAAAGACTAAAACATCGAAATAGTTACTCCTTAGACAATAGAATCACCAATCATAGTAGGTTCTTTCTTCAACTCGTAGATTAAGTTAACCAAATGTCTAAGGATAATCAACAAAAAACCCTTAGAAAACAGTAAGAATTATCATAACTTTAGAATACAACAAGAATCAACTTTATAAGAATTTTCTTATTAATTGAAATATTGATATTGTTTTATTTCTCCCCCATAGCATAACCGCCGATCTAGCGAGGCAACCACTAGAATACTAAATGGCTTGAGCATGAGAAACTCAGAAAGTTTGAAGGCTTCTGTAGTTAGAATCTCTAAACTTCGTGAGGATTAAGCCGAAGTTGCTTTTAACTCCAGAAAACTTGAGATATTTAAATCTCTGACTTCGAACAAATAAAGGAAAAATTCAACGATTCAGTAAAAACCTATGAATCATTCCAGTCAAAAAGCTGCAATCAGCTCGAATTGCTCCAGCCACACAAACAGCAAGTAACTGATTCTCAGCTCGAACAATAACATCAATGGAAATACTTCTCATTCGAGAACTCCTATTGGGTATGCTGCTTAATCATTTGGGGAAGCATAAAAACAAGTTTTAGATACATCCTTGTCAAATAAGTAGAGAACATCGATTGTTTTGAGTCGATTCTTCTCCCCAAAATGCAATCAACAACCATCAACTTATAAGTAAAAAGCAACGGCTTAACCAGAGGAATTCCATGAGTTCACATCTAAGAAAATCACGAATCTAAAAAATCATCAAAGTCCTAAATCCTTTTTATCCAGATAATCATCAAGAACTGTGTCACCAGCTTAATAGATTGTAAGATCATCCTCCATAGATCAAGAAGTAACCAACCATTTCAAGTAAACGAATAATCATTTGCGCTTTGATCATTATTTCTTTGTGTAATGTTTTTTTTTGATTTTTTGATTTTTTTGCAGCAATATTGTTGACACTTCTTAACTTTCAAGTGATGGAAATGACAAAGATATTCTAATTGGAAGTACCAAAGTGACACCATCGAAAGATAAACTTGAGAGTCCTAATATCTCATTAAAAGAAAGCCAGCTGCGATTGACCTTACAGATGAGTAAAGAAAAAAGCATAGATCAAAAGAAAAAAATCTAAGAGAAAAGAGCTAGAGTTCGTTAGCTTTTTGATGAAGTAGAAGATAAATTTCGTCGAGGAGAGGAATAACTAAGCCCAACTCTTAAAAGGAACTCCTCTATCCCCATATCCGATGACAGATAGAAGTCTAACGATAGAGCTAGTTGTTCTCCTCCCCTTCCTCTCAGCAATCTCTACTCAGATGCACAAAGAGATTATTTACCTGATAAAAGATGTCTGATGAATACTTTTTCTCCAGTGCAACAATTTCATCATTCTTTAAAATTAAAGAAACAAGAAATCATAGGGGATATACAGTTATTAGAGAGAAGGATAGAGTTAGAAGGATAACCACTAAATGATCATGAGCAGAATAAGAAGAGTATATCGTAAGATTGTATGGAGAACAATAGGAAAAGTAAAGTTGTTGAAACGTTAGTGGGATAATTACAAAAGAAACAGAATATTGCGTGTAACAGTGAATCAAAGAAGGGTAATACAGGGAATGGCTTTGGAGGATAATAATTTTCGACAAGAAAGACATCTATGGATTAGTTTTAGGTGTAGCAAAGTAAAAAAGATAAAGTAAATAACGTTCACGGGGCTAACAATTAACTAATAGGAGTTGCATCACCTCAATTTAAAGGATTCTCCATAATCGATTCTGGATAAGGCAAAAAGAAAGAACCAGCTTCAAGATAAGATACACCGAAAATACCATTGTATTAAGTGAAATCTGGAAGGTTAGAAATGCAAAATATAAAAAAATAATTATTGTTTTTTTTATTTGAAAAACAAATAAAATGTCTTTGATATTTAGTGATTTAAACGAGGCAGATTAGACATTTTTACAAAATGAAGAAGATATTTACTCTATTAGCTAGTGTCACAGCGCGGAGTATCACCTTGAAATGATCGCTGGTTCAAATAAAGCAGCTAAAAATCAAAGTGCTGGTAAATCTACCAGCTCAGGAGGAAAAAGCAAAACGACACTGAAAGATAGCTATAACGCTCGTAATAATATTGCTGTTTCCTTGAATTCAAAGGAGAAGATGGAATAATAAAGAGAAAATACTCGAGGAAAATAGGATAATAATAATAATATTCAAAGCAATAATGATGATTCGATTAGCAGAATTGAAGCCGAAAATGTGAATTTATACAGAAAGCAACAATAATAACCTTAACTTCCATAAAGATAGCACACTTCAACATGCTCTAAACGTTAACCTTCCGCTAATAGAGTGTCAACTGAAGGACAAGATAAGAGAGACGATGATGGAGTACATATTAATGTGTATCGAAGTTCACAGAGCCCAAATGGACGAAAGAAATTTGAAGATAAGGATAGGATATGGATGAAACAACGAAAGAATTTAATTGCGAAGACACACAAGACTGTAGCAACAACAATAAACACAGAAGAAGAGTGTACATTCTCACCTTAGATCAATCATAAAAAAGCTAGAACGCTTCATAATCCTGCAAGCTATTATCCAGCTGAGAAAGACGTTGGTATGTAACTCCCTAAGAAAAGAGTCTTTCCATCGACTGTGCATATTTCACCGGAGATTCATGTAAGGAATGTTAAAAAAAGAGATACTTATGCTTTCGTTTTATTTTGATTTTTATATTATTAACGTGATTATCGGGGAATTCAAACGATGAGGTTTAGAATTAATTGAACAATTGTTATTGTTTTACAGGATAATTATGAAGAAATGCATTAAATGAATGCCTAGCAATTACCAATAGAAATAGAATTCTGGTCATAATCGGATGCAAGTGTATACAAGGCTATCAATGATATCGATAATACGTAAAAGACAATAAGTTTGTTCAAAAAAAAATTCTCTTGCGCTTATTCTCTCTCTTTTAAAAGCTCAAACTAAGGAGATCTGAAGAAAGAAATAGCTGATTTGTTGGACATAATCACAGACGTCAAATCGAATGATCACAAGAAAACAACAACGACAACTTCAAATAAAAATAACAAAGTCGTATCCCCAACAAGACCACCTGTATCTCATGCATTTGACAAGCCTAAATCTAATCCAAGCAAAATTGTTCCTAATAATAAATCCAGTCTAGGAGAAACACTTAAAAACTAATTGAGAACTTCTTACTTGAAAAAAATCAATAACTAATAATCTACATCAACAGGAGGCTTACATACCAACCAAAAGAAAGAAAAAGAATGAAAAAATTTGAAGTTTTTATATTTGGATGGTCGACGTATTCCATCTGCAACAACAAACGCAAACTAAACAACAACAACAAAAACTACTACAATTCCCTTAAAAGATCAAAATGTAAAAACCTTTTGTATTACTAATCTGATAAGAATATCTGAATATTACTTGTTTTTCACTCTTTGATTCTAATATTTCCATCTTAAAGAATAGAGAATACACTAAAATATCCTTTAGGAGATTCAAACAAAAAAAGAATAAAAGACACAACGTGCATTTTATCAACAGAAGTTGGTTAAAATAGTTTAATACAAAAAGTTAGTTGTTTTGCTAGGGTTTCATCATCATCTGATAAAATCAACTAGATTCTTAATTTTAGTGATTTCATTGAAGAGCTCGTTGAATTGTTGTAAGTCTAGATCAAGTTGCAGAGTGTCTTATTTTTAATCTTTATCAACAGTGACTAACTTTAGTTAGAGGAAGCAGTCACCATATTGTTTCACAGAACTGTTCGCTGTTGCAACTAAAATAAAATGCAAAAATAAATGTTGAAAAATATCATAACTTCAAAGATCTTCAAAGCAGTCAAAGGAAAATTTTAGAAGAATAGATTATTTAGCTTTTTGATAATTGAAAATGTTGGTTTTCATTACTTGCAAATCGCCATTCTAAATCAGCAATTCTTTTATCGCAGATGAACTCCTAAAGTTGTTGTGTAGCAGCACTCATTTGAAGCGATTCGGGTATGTTCACAAGTCTTCCTGTTTTATTAGATTCTTTTGATTGATATTTAATTTATTATTTTCACTTTAATATTTTCTTTTATCATTCACTTCTGTGTTTTGTTCCCTCAAAAAGCAACCAAAAAATCCTTTAGGAGATGAAATCTTAATCATTAATTCTTGCTTTCTTATCTAAGCTATTTTCAAGTCATCACAGTAATACACTGTCTCCTATTCAACTTAAAACGAATAGATTATCTAAAAACAGCCATAAAATGATTTTCTTTACTAAAAATATTTAAAATGGACTTGAAGTGGCAATATTCTGTGTTAATAAGAGAGAAAGAGAAGCAAGATAGAAGATGACACAGTTAAAACTGAAATGAGACTGCCAAAATAGCATAACTTGCTTATTTTGATTGGGGGAGGGGAGAGCAAGAATGACAACTAAAAGTAATTTG